>Ga0315273_10001683_pt1 | contig 25381 bp, 27 predicted proteins | sample YL17G02_0_MG_FD_205753 | JGI IMG/M metagenome (GOLD analysis project Ga0315273, IMG submission 205753) | Sediment microbial communities from Yellowstone Lake, YNP, Wyoming, USA - YL17G02_0 | ecosystem: Environmental > Aquatic > Freshwater > Lake > Sediment | place: USA: Wyoming | collected... | reverse complement strand
AGGGGATCAACCGAAAGGCTCGCAGAGTCCAACTAAAACCGGGAAGGAAATAGCGATCCTCACTCGGGATATAACGTGATGGACTTTCGCCACGAGCTATCCAATGCTCTTTGAGTCGTTGTCCCTGGTTCTGCCAATCAATAACGACAGTGAGAGGTGAATACCACGGCTGGGATGAACCTGATCGCACGTGGACTGCCCACCTCTTATTCTCCGATAGTTGCTTCCCAAAAGATACGCCCTGACTCGTCTGTGATGCGATCAGATCACTCGGCACCTCCCAGAGCGCACGAATGAACCGATTGTTGTCTCCCGTGCCCAGCCCTTGCCTCAGAACTGCACCTGCCGGCTCTAGAGGTGGCTGACTCGACAACCTGACTTTGGTAGTTGGTGAGACCCAATAGATCCATGGGGCGAGAGGGAGGACCTTACAGTCATCTATTCGAAATACGTGCCGCCTTGTATCCAGCGGACTAGCAAGGGCGGCCGAGAGGGCTTGGGCCTTGTCTGTTTCAACGAGCAAGCGGATCACCAATGTGCGGTTAGGCTGGAGAGGACTTTGCTTTTGCACCACATACGAAGCAGCTTCGACAGTTGCTCCATCCAGCACCCCCGAACCTAGATCCACAATAGCCAGAACAGATCCGCTGCCGACTAGTTGCTGCCTCCAGGTTTCGAACGATTTCAAGAAGAATCCTACCCGACTAGATATCTCACCGAGCAGACTCGATTCGTTAGAGAGCGATAGTGCGCGCTCAGTGAAAGCGGCAAACAGGTCGAGTCGGGTGCTGGGATACCAACGGGCCAAGTATTCTCGGGTCTTTCCAATCGGTTCTCCAAAGGGCGGGTTCATGACAACTACATCAAATCGCATACTGACGATGTCAATCAGGGCGAAGCCGGAGGCAGCATCCGTTGCGAAAAGGCGACGCCCATAGCCACTATCGGCGTCAGCCCCGTCTGCATACTCCCGCAAAGCGGCTAGTACGATCGCCTTGGCCCGATCCCAGAAGCTTCCTCCCTCGCCTGACGCAATCCTCGCAGAACTGACCTCAGGCTGTGCATCCTCCAGCCCGAACTCCAGCACTCGGAATAGCGGCATCTTCTCTTCCCACTCGGCCTGCCCCTTCGCGATTGCTCCGGCCAGCGTTTCCTCAATCTTCAATAGGCTGCCGGCCTCGCCGGCCAGCTGCATCTCTTGCCAGACTGTGCGCACCAGGACGCAGAGGGCATCGGCCATCGCTGGCGTAACGCGCACCCGCTGACCAACCGGCACTTTTAATGCTCGGTGCATCAGCGCCACCAATCGTTCGCCGCGCAACTCTGCCAGGAACCCATCCAGCATGCCCTTGTCGCCGGGCATGGGCTCAGCGCACACGATGTTGGCACGATGGATGGAAGGCCGGTCCTGCGGGTTAACTCCCAACGCTTGCCATGAACGCTGCGCTCGCAGCCATAGGGAGAGTCCGGCGATCTGCACAGTCCGTGGGTCGATGTCGATGCCGTAGATGTTGCGCTCGATGATCAGGCGGGGTACTTCCCGGAGGAATGCCGTCCTATCTACATATGTTTCGTGGAGCGACAACAGTCCCTCGGACCGGACGAGGGCATCGGAGCCAAAGACCGTCTCGAGTTCCCATGACTCCTCGTAGATGCGCTCATAGAGGTCGAAGGCGTAGATGCCGAAATGCATCGACCCGCAAGCGGGGTCGAGCGTCAGGATGTCGCGTGGGTCCTTGAGCGGCCGGTGCAGGATGTACACCGGCTGCCGCAGAAGCTCCTCCTGTGAAAGGGAGCCTTCATCGTCGGCCTGCACCGGCGGATCCTCGCCCGGCGCAAGGAATACCTCGTTTGGCCGGCGCACCAGGTAGCGACAGGACTCGGCGAACCCCGTCTTGCCCTGTGTCATCTCGTACCAGATGTGGCCCAGGGTGTTGTCCGTCAGAAACTCGACCACGTAGCGCGGGGTGAAGAACTGATTGCGCACGGCCAGCTCGCGGCTGTCGCGCGGCGCGCTCGACTCGGCGCGCATTGCCTGGCGTTCTTCCTTGCTGTTGAAGTACTGGTAGATCCAGCCGAGGGTCTCGTCCTCGGCCCAAACCCCAGCCAGGTCAGGCGCATTCAGCAGATCCAACACTTTGAGCAGGGCTGCCTCGCGTGGAAAAAGCCGCCCCTGCGGACTGAAACGGTCGAAAAGGACCGGTAGGTCGATGGCCAACTCGTTCCACACGCTGAGCAGGTAGCTGCGGTAGGCGTCGCCGGCTTCGCCCAACGCTAGGCCGGCCAGCCGGGCATAGAGCTGGAAGCCGCGGGAGCGATGGCCCTCGCCGACCGACTCGATGAGGATACCGCGCGCCTCGGCCATGCGTAGCGCGCACAGACGATTGAGCACGGTGAAAGACTGCTCGCGTACGATGCGATCCAGCACCGGCTGGAGGGCCTTGGCGTCATCTGCCGTTCGCCGACCAGCCTGTCGATGATTCGCCAGGTAGTGCTGCGCAGTCTCTCGCAGGATTCGGGCTGTCTCTAGGCGGGCATCGTCCAAGCCGGTAAGATGGGATAGCTCACTAGCCTCGCCGGTGGCAGGGTCCAGACCGTACTCGTGCTGCAACTGGCGGGTGAATTCTTCGGTCAACAGGCCGCGCGCGTCGCTGACAAAGCGGGCAAGCCGGTTGCGGGTGGTCTGGTCAAATGGCATAAACGTTAGTCCTCAAAATGAGTTCTCTGCCCCTCACACGTATTGACACTTCGACCTGCTGTTGTTATACTTAGGTCAATCCAGTTACCTGGAGGTGGAAGGCAATACGCCTTCGGCGCCCCCTCAAGGGGCGCTTCCAGTTAAGGGAGCCACTTTCGTCCCCACCCGTCTATCTTGCCTTGCAGGCTGCGGTTGTACTTGCTTGCCTGCAAGATCTCTGCTATCTGCGCTCCGAAATTGGTCGGGAGCCCCTCTCGGTTGTGCTTGGCCAGCGAAGCCCGGTAGCTCGGATAGGCGATCAGGTCCGCCAGTTGCAGGCCTGCTATGTTGTTGGCTTTAGCCTTGACCTTCAATTGCCGACTCGTCAGATATTTGGCAAACGCATCCGGTGGCACGAAGTCGGACCCATGCTCGTAAGCGCGCTCGAAGGAGTCCTTCAGTCGGCGATCCTCCTTGCCGCCCCGCGATTCGGCCATTACATCACCGACAACTTGGTGGCGCTGCAGCCACAGCACGTAGCGTTCCACCAGGACCGTCAAGCAGTAGTGGTATGGATCAAATCGCCAGACCTTGTAGCGCTCGCCGTGCTCCAGCTTGTCAATCACCACCGTAATGACCGTGTAATCAAAGCGGCTGAGCAAGCCTAGAAGATCCCGGTTAGAAGCTGCTTCAACGGCAGGCGTTGACAGGCAATCGAATGGGGGCTTCTTGTTAATCAACTCCTTGCGATGCAAGATCACGGGATCATCCGGATGGGAGCCGAAGTAGCGAGCTTTAAGATCCTCAAGGGCAGGAAACACAGCCTTGGCGACGTAGCCTAGATCCAGGATCACGCCGGTGAGGCTCAGATATCGATGGTTGGGATCGTGTGAAGCGCCGAGATCGGAGTTGCCGACCTCATCGACGTACATGCGGTACTTCATTCCGCTCTCCGCCGTCTGCTGCTCACCGTCCAAGGCCATTCGCTTCAGCTCTCAATCTGAATGGTGATCTCGATGTCGCTGGCTGCCGCCAGCTCGCCTTGAAGGTTCTGCAGCTGGCGGATCAGAGCGCTGAGTTGAGCCGGGGCGGTGATGGCAGCCGGTACCCTGATGCTTCGCACCAGCTTGGCGCCGCCGGACAAATTAGCCTTCTCCTCTGCGAGGCGCTCCAGGCGACGGATTCGCCCGAGTTTCTCGATCTGCTGTTGGAACTCGCCGGATCGTGAGGAGATCACGTATTCCTGGCGCAGCAGCTGCCTCAGGCCAGCCAGGTCGTGTGGCGCTAACATGGCGAGTGCGTCGAGCCTGGCCAGCTCTCCGGCCTGCTCCTCCTGAGTCAACTCATCCCACTCGGCCAGCCTCTCGAGCTCAGCCTGGGCCGCCGTCACGGACCCCTGCTGCGCAGCCTCCATCTCCACGGCGGCCGCGCGTGCCCGCGCCTTGATAGCGGTCAGTGCGGTATTCAGGTCGGCTGCCGACTTGTAGAAGGTCTCATGGGCCAGGCGCTGCCCGACCAGCTCCAGCTGCTCGGCCAGGTCGGCGCGCAAGCGGCCGGGGATGCCGGAGTCGGGCAGTTCGGCGATCTCCCGTCGATGCAGCTGCAACTCACGCACGGTGCCTTCCAGCCCGTTCTTAAGGGACGTATCCACGGCGGACGCCCACTTAAGCCCGGCGTATAGCTCGGACTGCTCGCTGCCGAACTGCTCTGGAGCGTCGGACGCATCGGACGCCAGCAAATCGGTGATTGCCCGGCTGAGAGCGCGCACGATATCGGCGCCGAGCAGCCCCAGCGATTCCAGCTTGAAGGCCAGCGGGGCGATTCGATGCTGGTACTCGGGCAGATGCTTAGCTGCTGCCCTGCTGATCTCGTCTTCGAGTGGGATCACTAACTCGCCGGCCAGGTCTGTAAGGCGTTCGGCGGCCCGCGCCAGCACCTCGGGGGGTACAGGCGCATCACGCAGCGAAACCCCCACCCCCTTGAAGCTGTTGTTGGTCTTGAGGGCCTCGATGGCCTGCTGACCGTTGACGGTCACCTCGCGACCTGCCACCTTGAACTTGATCTGGCCGGCCACCAGCAGAGCAGCGACCAGGTAGCGCAACGTGTCGGGCGACCAGCCGAAGGGTGCGTCGGAGAAGTGGTCGATCAGGCGTTTGCCGTCTTGTGAGCCGTTGCGGTCGACGTAGTCGTGGATGCTGACCAGCGCCTTATGGTCTGCCTGGACGCGTGGGATACCGCCACTGATCTTCACCAGCCCAAGCGGGTCGAGGGCCGAGGTGATGGCCTTGAGATTGCCGGTACGCAAGAACTTCTCGGCCAGCGCAGTCTCGACACGCACCGGCGCTTCGACGTAGCGGTCAAAAGCCTGCTCAGCCACACCCGACAGATGCTTCTTGGCCGCCTCGAGCACGTCCTGGTCCAGTGTTTCCACAGCAGTCGTCTGGCCGCGGAAGAGGAAGGAGCCCTGACCCAGGCAGCGCTTGAGGAGACGGCGCAGTTCAGTAGTCAAAGTGTTGGCCCGGTCCACCTGCGAGGTGCAGTAGTCCTTGACCTCCTGGTCGGGATCGTTGCGGTAGCGGCTAGCGATCTCACGGCAGCGGAAGATCTCGGCTGCGCGCTCTGCGATCTCAGGGGTATCTCGACCGAGCAGGAATACCGTGTACTGAGCCCTCCGCTGTCGTGATTCCTCGAGCAGACGGGTACGGGCCGTCTCGTAGTTCTTGGGATCGGCCAGCTCAACCACGGTCTGGATCGCCTCGCGCTCGCCGGCCAGGCTGGCCTGCTGGCTGCCGGCCGCCGCCTTCAGGCCGGAGGTAACCGTCAGAGTGCCTTGCAAACGCGCCGCCGGCAGGGGATCAAAGGCGTCGCGGAGCGCCTCGTTCTGGATGCGACGCGTCTCGATGGTACGCAGTGTGATCTGCGCCCGTTCCTGGTCGATGTCGTTGAGCTTCTCGCTGAAGAAGGTGAGATTGCCTTCCTTCTCGCCGAAGGGCACGATCGGATCGGCGATGAGCTCCTGGATGGCCTTGTCTACTGACTCTCGTTGGGAAGGGGCGTCAACGGCAGGATGCATGAGCGCAGCCACGTTTTGCGCGGTGACCGGCATGTTGCCCAGTATCTGCAGCACAGCCACGGTTTTGGCCACCTCGCGATGCACCGGCGAGTCGGGGAAGCGCAGCAGCGCCTTGCCAACCGCCTTGTGGATGGAGGGTGCGGCGCGGCGGACGTCTTTCTCGAGAACGTCGTATAAGGTGACACTTGTGGCGAGCCAACCCACCGGGCAATCGGCCACCGGCGTCTTGCCATCAGGACCTTCGATCAGGATGTCCTGGATCACTTTGATCGCCGAGCGCAGGCCGATGCCGCCTGTGGACTTGGCCAGGGCGCCCAACAGGTGCAGGAGGATGTCGAAGTGCGCCGGCAGGAAAGGGTAGAGATTTGTGAAAGTCGCACGGTCGAAGTCGGCATCGTAGAAACGGGCGTCCTGGAGCCGGGTGTTGAAGCGCAGCGCCTGGCCGTGCCGATCGAAGAGGTCTCCCAGCGCCCGCTCGCCGTCGGGTGACTTGCCGAGGAGGCGTTTCGTACAGATCTCCTTGATGTCGCTCGACTCCAGGTCGATCTGGATCGGAAAACGCGCCGCCAGCTTGTACAAGTCGCGCGAGTTGAGGGCGGCGCGCGGGTCGTCCTCGGTCAGCGTCTGTTGGGCCGTGCCGATGATCCAAGCCTTGCCCCCGCCGATGGCCTTCAGGTTCTTGCCCAGGCCGTCCAGGTTGAGGATCAGCTGGGGACGGGGCGCGACGTACTGGCCGACCTCGTCGATAATGAACAGCACATACTGCTTCCCCGAGGCCTCGCGGACGATGTCGAGCATCTCCTTGACGCGCTCGTTCTCGAACTGGACGAAGTCAGCCGTCTCAGTGACAAATGCGGTGGGCGTCTTGAACAGCTCAGGGTACATCTGGTGGGCGATGTCGGGCAGCAGGCTGTCGATCACCAAGGGATCGTTCTGCACCTCGCGCCATGGCACCTTGAGCTCGCCCTCGATGCGCGCGGTGAACTCGTCGTAGCGACCGTCCTTCTTCAGCCGGCGCTCAAGCGCGGCCACCTTCAGGTTGCGAGAATAGCCGGCCCACTGCAGCACCTTGTAGTAGAGTACTGAGGATACGTCGACCATTGATGCCCCTGCCAGCTGCTCGCTTGCCAGATCGAGCATCACCACCGCCGCCGGGTAGCGGGCCGCCACCGCGGCCAGCAGGGCTTTGGTTTGCGGCCTGTGCATGCGGTCCTGCAAGTGCTTGAGGAAGCGTACGCCGTCCACCTGAACACCCTGATCGAGGGCCAGGCCCAGGTACTTGGTGAACGAGCTCTTGCCCGAGCCGTAGAAGCCGGAGACCCACACGCCGACCTCGTTCTGAGCATCGGGGCCCAGCTCCATGGCGGCTTGCATCTTTGTCAACAGCTTCTCGAATTGCTCCTCGATGCTATCAGTCACCACGTACTCAGCGATCTCTGCCCGCAGGCGGGTCTCTTGCGAGGCGTTGTAAGTGATCACCTTCTCGATGGTGCGGTAGATGTCTTTGGATGGGTCGAAGAGGGTTTTGATGGCGATCATGATGAATTATCCTCCCACGTGCACCGACCGGTAGTTCCCGTCATCCGGGTAGAAGCCTAGGAACTTAAGCCTCGTCTTGCCGGTGCGCTCGCCAGGATAGAGAAACACGGTAGGCACGCGGAACTGGCCGGAGAGCTGGCCCTCGATGACGCCGATACGCATGTAGGGGTGGAGCGCCTCGAGGTCCGTCACCAGAACAATAGCGTTGGGCACCCCATCCAGGCCCTCGAGTAGCGCCAGCAAGCGCTTCTGAAGCGCACCGTTGCCCAGTGCGTTGGCCAGGGCCTGGTTCGTCTTGTCCCAGGCCAGCGGGTTCTTGCGGTCGGCAGTCAGCCAGAGCTTGCGCAAGGGCGCAGTCGCCAGGATATCGGCGATCTGCTCGGCAATCGAGAAGCGGCTGACTTCCCAACCCTCATTGCGCAGCCGGGCCAGCCAGGCGGGCAGAAGCCGCTTGACCTCCAGGATCTGGCGGGGCGGGAAGACCAGGTAGTAGATTGGCTCATAACTGGCGTGGCCCAGCTCGCGGCCATGGCGCACGCGGGTTATCAGCTCATCGAAGTTCGCGTTGAGCGAGGCCATCGATCAACTCCTCCATATTCTTGTAGGTCCAGCTGATGCGGGTCGCATCGCCGGCCGACTGCACGATCAGGAGCCCTTGCAGAGCCAGGCGCTTCAGCTCGCTCAGCACATCCGCGGGCTCCAACCCGAACAGAGCCCAATTGGGGTGGGCGATGACGCTATTGTCGCCGTGGCCGGCCAGGTGCAGCTCGTATGCCAGGATGGCTGCGACTCGCGACTCTATGCGGTAGGGAAGAATCTTGCGAGATACTCCCTTCCCCCGTTCCAGCATCCCGTAGTCAGCACAAACGCCGGTGAGGTAACCGGCGTTGTTACTGATCATACTGTCCGACCAGGGGGTGGTAGTCTTGCCGTCGTGGTTGGCTCGGATTACCCAGGCACGCGCCTCTTCGTTTGTCAGCGCGTCTCGACTTGCCGAATAGGCGCTCCAATAGATCTCGCGGACGAAATCGATCAGGATCGCATTGGCACGGCATGTATACAGAAGGAGGAGTTGCTCGAACTCTCAGTTGGACAGGGTGGGAAGAAGTCTCTTTAATAAGAGTGCCGGTCCTCCACCATCCACAAGATACCGTGGGGCAAAGCACTCAGCGACAAGGTTCCGCACCCGGCGTGCCGACACCTTGGGGAACCGACCGGACCCCAATGCTACCCGCTGCAGGTCAGCTGTCCGCATCCCAGGTTGCCACAGGTCGAGCAATATCCGCGTCTCTTCCACCATCCCTAACCCGGCTCCCAAGCGCGAGGAGTAGACGCTGTCGGTCATTTTGGCTCGACGAAGTACGGAAAAACCTGGGCCCCTTGCTCGTAAGCTCGCTGATAGTAAGCTGTAACAATGCGCCAGGAATCCGCCGTCCGGAGCGAACGCGCTTCACCGATCAGCATCGGGCCGAGCCCCGAAGTCATCATCGGCGTCGCCATCCCGCGCAGGAAGGCCAGTGCAGCATCCCTGCTGGCGGTCAACGTCGTGATGTGTGCGCAGAGATCGGGATCATGGAGGGCACGATGAATGCCCTGCTCCATGTCTTCGGGGAGGCGGAAAAGATGATAGACGCGGCCGACGCCAATGTGCTCATCGTGGATCAAGGCGGCGGCCTGTGTCACCCCGGAACACTGGGCCAGCACCTGTGTACGCCCGAATACAGGGGCCAGGAAGGCCTTGCTGGCGGGCGAGAAGAAGGCGCTCTGCCACCAGCCGAACTGGTCCTTTTCGCCCAGGTAGCCGATCACTGCGCGAAGCGTGGCGAGGGTCGAAAGCTGGGTCACTTCCACATTTGCCTCGTTGGGGTTCAAATCAGGGCAAGAACGCGAAGAGCCGCCCCGGTCAAACCGAGGCGGCTCCTTGGGACAAAATGGAGTTGCCAGGGCGCTCCGATGCGCTGGCCGTGCCTCGGGCTCTGAACCAGCCGCGAGGTCTTATTTGATGATTGTTGGCGTTGATTGTAGCATCGGTATGACTGTGGCGCAATTCGGTGATAGCATACACAGCCTGCTTCTCCACAAATGCCGGGGCTGTGACTTGTCGCGCTCTGAAAAGTTGCTGATAATCATGCGTGCAATCCAACAATTGTTCGAGCACACCGGCAACTGCCGAACAAAAGGTGGAGGGGCGAATGGTGCAGGTGAGATGGGATCTGTGGGAGAAGCCATATTCTGTACCGCGCTTTTCGGTTTTGCACGGCGTGGTCCCGTCCCTGCGCGCTCCCCCATTGTTAGGTTCGACCGGCGGCAATGGTCTCGTTACTGGCCGGCCACACACCCACACAAAACCCGAACATTGAGCTTCAAATCGCCCATTAATCGGAAATCGGCGACACCAACGCATTTCCCCCAAAGATGTCAAAAACAGATCGCGCAACAGCCGACCGGCGGCCGCGTACCCTGTCTGGGTTCTGACCGGATGTGATATTCTGGAGAGGTACTCGAAAAGATTCGCTTCGCACACATCACCCGGAGGTGTCCATGCGCCGTTACTTTGACCAGCTGGTGACCCTGCGGCTCAGTCGCGAAACCGCGAAGCGCGTCGAGGCCGCCTCTGACGTGCTGGAAATACCGGTACAACTGTGGTGCAATTCGGTGATAGCATTCACAGCTTGCTTCTGCGCAAATGCCGGGGCTGTGATTTGTGGCGCTCTGGAAAGAACTGATAATCATGTGTGTAATCCAACGGCTGTTCGAGCACACCGGCAACTGTCGAACGAAATTTGGAGGGGCGAATGGAGCTGAGATGGGATCTGTGGGAGAGGCCATATTCTGTACAGCGTTTTGCGGAACTTCTGGCGCTGGCGCTGCTTGCAGAGGACTACGAATGGCCCGGTGATATCGCAGATGAGATTGATTTCCGTACAGACCGCGCTCTGGCAGCTTCTGAGCAGGGCATTGCCGCCTGTTTGCAAAGACTCAGTTCGAAAGAAGCTGGAATTGTCGAGTTGTACGAAGCGCCTCCCGGGATGCCGGGTCCACCGAGAAAATGCTATCGCCTTACGCCCAAGGGGGTGGAACGGGAGCGGTACCTTCGAAATGCCTGGGAAGAGTTGAAGTCGGCAATAGATCAAGTACTTGAACGCGATGACATTCGGGGCGACGCAACAGCCTTATGATCGCGGCGCCACGATCTGCTGCGCGGCGCCGCGCAGCAGATCGTGCGCCACGGCATAAGGTGCGCCTCACCTCAGCCCTCCACGCCTTCGTCCCGTCTCTGCGCACCCCCCCCTCCATACTCGGGTTCGACCGGTGGTGACGGTCTCGTTGCTGGTCGGCCACAGACCTACACCGACCCCATACATTGAGCTTCAAATCGCCCACTAATCGCAAATCGGCAACACCAACGCATTTTCCCCAGAGATGTCAAAAACAAGTCGCACAACAGCCGACCGGCGGCCGCGTACCCCGTCTTGGTTCTGGCCGGGTGTGAGATACTGGAATGTGTTCGATAAGATTCGATCTGCTGACATCTGCCGGAGGTGCCTATGCGCCGCTATTTTGACCAGGTGGTGACCCTGCGGCTCAGCCGCGAGACCGCGAAGCGCGTCGAGGCTGCTTCCGACGTGCTAGAAATCCCTCGGGCAAGTGTGCTTCGGCTAGCCCTGGCGCGGGGGTTGGAACACATTGGCGTGTCAGAAAGCTCCCCGGTTGCCCGGGCCGCGCCGGCCGAGGAAATCGAGGGGCCGTACTCTGCGGGCGGCGACGCCGACGAGGCTGCAGGGCGGCCCGCACCACGGCGGGCGTGTGGCCGGGCACATCGGCCCGTAAGCGCAAGGAGGTGCACCGGTAAACAGAAGGACGCAGAATAATCGGCACCCAGGGTTCCGTCCCCCAGGGCCGACCGCTCAGGGGATAAGATCTGGTTCGGATCGCAAAGCCGAGCCGCTCGTATCTCGCCCAACTCTCGCCAACGCAAGTCCACACCTGCGCTGGCCATCAGCCCGGATCGGTATCGGGCCATTCTGCTGAGCCTAGGCGCTCGGCCTCTTAGGAGAACTTCATGATGTTTAATTCAGATTTGTTCGAGGAGGCTACTGTCCCCGCCGCCGACAACCTTGTGATCCCCGGCACGATCTCCGTCGAAGTTGTCGCCATCAGAACGCCCCGCAAGGGTGAGACCATCCTGCCTTTCGTCGAAGGGCTGGACAGCCCCCGCGACCGCGCCATCCAGGTGAAAATCACTCTCTTCCCGAGCGAGGGCTGCGGCTTCAGTCAGCCGATTTCGCGTTCTTGGATTAGCAGCTTCAAAGGGGCGTGGCATGGGATTACGCTGCCGTCGATCCTGGCTCGTGGCTACAAGTTCGACGCCGGCCTGGACGGCAAAGCCGCCCTCATCCGCCTGGTACCCGATGGGCGCAGCTACGTCAAAGACGGGGTGACCAAGGAGGGCAGCACTATCCAGTTCGTGGGCATCTTCGACACGGAAGACGAGATGTTGGTGCACTATCTGGCCGCCGACTACGACGTGGAAGTCACGCCCGTCGCACAGCCGGACGCCGCTCCCCAGCCCGCCGCCCCTGCCCCTGCAGCCGCCGCTGATGCCGACGAAGCAAAACGTCGCGCGACGGCCCTGAGCTACTTGAAAGTCCTCGTCAGCAACGCCAAAGGTGACGTCGAAACCATCACGCGGAAGCTGATGACTTCCTACAGCTTCGTTGCCAAATTCTATGCGCCGGGCAGCGAAGAAATCGTCAACTTGTGCGAAGAATGGCGAGCGGCCAACCCCGACGACACCCAGGTCCAGGCGTAGTTGCCGTTCTAGTTATCGGTCGCTTGCCCCGTCGCCAATGCAATGCGGCGGGGCAAGCAAGGGAGAGACCGGCATGACTAAAGTCACCAGTATCAGCATCGACACCCGCGAGCCGTCGCCCTTCCAGGCGCTGGGCTTCGGTGGCGTTGCGCCCGTAACGGTTACGACGCTGCCCGCCGGTGACTTCCACTTCGTCACCTCTGACACGATTGTTGTCCTGGAACGCAAGACGACGCAAGATCTTTTACACACCGTCATGCAGGACAGGATGTTGCGTCAGGTCGCCGCCATGCGGGAGATCACCGCACACTGCTACGTCGTGATTACGGGCACATTCGTGCGCAGCCCGCGTGACACCGTGATCGCGGGCAACCGCGAGAGCGGGTTCCCGTGGGTCGCCCTGATCGGCGCGCTGACCAGCGTGCAGGAAGCGGGTGCGGTGCTGGTGTTCTGCGACGAAGATGAGTTTGAGACGACCGCGCTGCGCATCGCCGCCCGCCCGCATGGGGCGATCACCATTCCGCCCATGCGCACCACGAAGGTGCTCACTTTGCAGGAGTCGGTCCTGGCCAGCCTGCCGGGTGTCGGCACCACCAAGGCGGACGCGCTGCTCGCTTTCAGCGGTGGCAGTGTGGCCGGAGCCTTGGCATTCTTGACCGACTTTCGCGCGCCTGGCGCGGTCGCAGGCATCGGTCCCGGTATCCGGGGCCGTGTCCGCACCGCGCTGGGTTTGGGCGAAGATTCTGTTCTCGCAGTGGTCCGCGAAGGGGGAGATCATGGCAACGAAGCGTAGGTTCACCAAGCGCAAGAAGTACGTCCACCGGCGTCTTTTTGGAAATAGGTCGCCAGGTCGGCCGACGAAGATCAACAGAGGCTACGGCAAATTCAACCTAAACCGCGACTACATCGCCGCCAGCCGCTTGGTCTGGATCATCTCGTTCGGCCGCATCGGCGCGCGGCGCCACCCCGAATGGCGGCCGCGCGGTGAGCGCAACGGGCGGGCCAAGACGACTGAGATAGCGGTACGCGCGCTGTGTAGCCGCTACGACGCCGGCGGCTGCGACCTGCGGACCCTGGCGACCGAATACGGCATCTCTGGCGGTGCCGCGAGCAAGATTGCTCACCACGTTACCTGGGCGCACGTCGCGCCCGAAGGAGCATCCCTGTGATCGGCCCCAAAAGAGCCCTGGTCCCGACGCCCGCGCACCCGTCCCTGCCCACTCTGGCCGAGATCAGTGTCCTGAAAGCGATGGGCGACGCCATCGCCGCCTCTCACATGTTCAACATCGCCAACGGCGCGGTCGCCTTGGGCATTTTCTTGAAAGCCCGCGAATTGGATTTGCAGCCGATTGCGGCGTTGGACCTGATCCAACTGGTACAAGGTCATTTGTCCCTCAGCCCACGCGGCCAAATGGCGATGCTGATCGCCCACCCGCTGATCGACAAGATCGAACTGACCCGTCTGGTTGACAAGGCCGGTGGCTTTGTGGGCTATAGCTGCCGGATCGTGCGCACGTCCGGCTTTGAGCACACCGCCACCTTCACAATGGCGATGGCACAACAGGCGGGTCTCATCAAGTCTGGTAGCGGCTGGGCGAGTTATCCAGAAAACATGTGCTTGTGGAGAAGCGTCGGCTTCGCCGCCGACGTGGCCGCCAGCGATATTACATCCGGCGCGACTGCTTTGATGAAGATGCCGGAACAGTTCGGCGTCACCTTGAGCGAAGGCGGCGACATCATCGAGGGTAACGCCACCGTGATCGATTTCGGGGCTCCCGCGGCCCCCGTCCCGCCCACCGCGCCGACCATTGAGGAATTGATGGAACGTTTCTCGCCCGAACAAATCCTGGCGGCCAACGGGGGTCGAGTGCCGTCCGACGAAGCCGAACTGGTTGCCATCGCGGAGAAGCTGGCGGGCGGCGGCCAATGATCGAAAACCCCATCTCGCCAGAGATGCTGCCTGCCCCGCCGTCGATCTCGCACCTGTCCTACAGCATCACGCTGTACCGCGAGTGCGCAGCCAAGTTCTTTTACCGCTACATCGCCAAGCTGTCCGTGCCTACCAAGCCGGTACTGGCGGTCGGCATTGCCACGCACGAGGCCATCGAAGGCCAGTTGGCGGCACGGGCGCGCGGTGAGACGCCCGCCAGCCTCCTCGATCTGTTCGAGGAGGCATGGGGGCGGGCCATCGCCCAGGAAGCGGACTGGGGCAGCGACGGACCCGACGGCTACCGCGTCAAGGGGTTACTGGGGTTTCGTCAAGGGCAAAAACAGCCACCCTTGACGCCGATTGGCTTGTCTTTGCCCGTAAACCAACCAGTGTCAATAGTGTCAAGGGTGTCAAGGGTATAGATGTTATGTAGCGTAATCAGTGCAGCATTGCACGCGTCTATAGTGCCTATGCCTATATGCAAATGCCTTGACAACCCTTGACGCTTGACGAGCCTTGACACAACGACAGCCGCCACGATGGGGCAAGAACCACTAAATTGGCAATCGCCCCACCCCGCCCCCACGTCGGCGGGTGGCGTATCAGCGAGGTAGGCAGCACCGAAGCGCCTTCCGCCAGGGAGACCGTTCCATGCCAAACAACACCAATCCCGGTGCTGCGGGGGCAGCGACCGCGACAGGCGAGCCAGACGAATATAGCACGGATGCCGATGTCGCACAGGCCAGCCCGTCCCGCCGCAAGCGCAAGGCGGATGCCGCCGACGGTGGGGGCCGTCTGAGCACCCACGACTACTACGTGGCGCTCAACCGGCTCGGCTACCGCTTCTGCCTGAACGTGATGACCGACCACATCGAAGTCAACGGCGCTCCGTTGACCGACGAATTGCGTGCCAAGGTGCGCTGCGATCTGCGCGATATGGGCATCCAAAATGTCATGGTGGCCGAGGACGCCTGGACGGCGCACGCCCTTGAACACGCCTATCACCCCGTCAAGGATTATCTGAACGGGCTGGCGTGGGATGGCAAACTGCACATCGTGCGTCTATGCGGATACTTCACCGATGCCCATCAGGATCAGAAAAAGCATCCTAATGACCCCAGCCCGATGTTTGGCCTGTACATGCGCCGCTGGCTGGTCGGCGCAGTCGGTAAGATCATGGTGGGCGAACAGAACGCCATGCTGGTACTGGACGGGCCACAGAACCTGGGCAAGTCCTCCTACGTGCGCTGGCTGGCGAGCCACATGCCCGCCTACTTTGTGGAATCCGCCATTCACCCCGACGACAAAGATCACCAACTGCTGTTGGCTAACAAGGTCGTGTGGGAATGCCAAGAACTGGGCGCAACCACCCGTAAGGCCGATATCGAATCGTTGAAGTCCTTCATCACCATGCGCGAGATCGACGTGCGCCGCGCTTATGACCGTTACTCCAAGAAGCGCCCGGCGATGGCGTCGATCATCGGCACGATCAACAATAGCGTCGGTTTCTTGATGGACAAGACCGGCTCCCGGCGCTTCAACGTCTGCACGCTCACCGGCTGCAATTGGGACTACGCCAAGGAGGTGAATGTCGATCAGGTCTGGGCGGAGGCCGTCGCGGCTTGGCGGATAGGCGACGTGGGCGCGCTGCTGCCCGAAGAAGCTCTGGCACGCGACGAGCTGAACCAGAACTACGAGGTCGAATCCGCCATCAGGGAATGGCTGCTGCGCTTCTACGAGATCGTGGGCGATATTAAGGACAGCGCCGACCACTTTATTCCCACACAGCAGATTGCTGACCGGCTGCAGACAGCCGGGTACCGCGCGCGGGACACCGCTCAGATACAGCGCGAGATCGGCATCGAACTGGCGGCCATCGCGCGCACGGACCCGCGTGTGTACAAAGGTCAGCGGCGCATGGACGATGCTAACAAGCCCAATTACCGCCCGGTTGGCTATTACGGCCTGATTGAAATCTCGCCGCCTTATACCCGAAGAGAGTCATTCTGAACGGCACGTGGACGGGTTAGGGGCATGAAGGCGACGCGTCGCTCAGGGTGCCCGGTCTGAACGATTGAGGGGAGAACCCAAATGACTCCAAAAACTTACACCACCATCGCCACGACCGCTCAGTCGCTCGACCCGTCGGCGGGCGGCATCGTCCGTGGCGTGCCCAGCTGGGAGCCAACTGTCGCCAGCGATTGGACGGTGCCGGCTCTGCGCGCGCTCACCTGGGGCGCGCTGGGAGCGCTGCTGCCGTTCGCGCTCGCCATCCTGCTGATAGCCACCAACCACTGGCCGTTCGAACTGTGGCTGCTACCGGCTTGGTTCGTGGCCCTGGTGGGCATCACGGCCTTTTCGTGGGCCTTGGAATCCGGTTGGACAAAGAGCACGCTCTACCGTTGGGAGCAAGAGACGGGCATTGACCGGAACCACGACGGGGCGATTGGGCAACCCCAATCGTTGCCTGTGCTGGTGAGCGCCTGCCAGCCCCATCCCGTTGTCGTCGGCGCACGTGAGCCGACGGCCGCGGCGAGCGCGCAGGCTGCAGAGAACGAATGGCGGGATACGGTGGAGTGGTTCGTGGCGACGTGCTGGCGGCTCGACACGCGCGCCGAGAAAGAGTTGGCTGACCGCACAAAACCCGACGGGACGCGCCTGATGCAGACGGAGTAGGACGGGTTGAGAGACACGCTGATCAAGGCTAACTTTGCCGCCTGGAACAACGAGCACCATCACAACCTGGGCTGGCACTGGAACCGGGGCCTGAAGAGCGCTGCTGAGATCCTGGCGCAATTGCAGATGCTGAAACGCGACAACGGTAGGGCCAAACCGCGGTGGCCCTGGGCGGCGCTTATGACCAGAAAACGGCAGTTGCCAGACTCTGGCAAAAAGACGACTGCGCCCTGCCCCACCGGCGTTTGGGAGTCTAAAAACAGGGGGACGCCCGTACGCACGCTACGCACGTACGCACACTTTTGGCCGAACGCCCTCAGCGCAGGGCAGCAAGAAGCGCCCCCCACCGACGAGGCAGGATGCCTAACACGGCAACGATGAGAATGTCTACCGGAAGGAGAAGGCAGATGTCCACAATCAGTGGGGTCAGCGCAGATGCGCCGGTGGTCGTAGCGGCGAACGGCGACAAACAGAGCCTGATTATGTACCGCTTTGATCTGATCGATGCACGGGCCGCTTTGGCGTTGGCCCGTGTCCTGGCTGAGGGCGCTGAGAAGTATGGCGAACAGAACCAGCGGGGCATCCCGACCGATCAGCAGATCAATCACGCCCTGCAGCACCTGTACGCCTATCTGGCGGGCGACACCAGTGACGACCATCTGGGCCACGCTATATGCTGCTGCATGATGGCGCAGGCCGTGTCGCTGGTTGAGAATTCGGCATGAAGGAGATCACCATGACGGGCAAAAACAAACCCACCGCTGCGGGTGCAACGGTGAGCAACGGCGGGCGGGACGCTGCTAACGTCCAGCCCATTAATACCACGGTTGCGGGCGACGCACGAGCCCGCCACGATGGGGCAAGAGCCGTGGGAGGGCTAAGATGAACGCCATCCTGGCTCAGGCGCTCTGGTGGGTGATGACGATGGGCGTCGCCGTGATCCCGCTGGGTTGGCGCACCAAGGAGCCGGATTACAAGGGTTTGCGGGCGTCCGGCGATGTGAACGAATACGGCTCGGCGGAGTGGCGCGGATATATGGACAAGTTGCCCACCCTGGACACGCTGAACCGCTGGTTCGGCCTCTTCCGCACGAACCTGGGCGTCGTGATGGGCTGGAACGGGCTGGTGGTGCTGGATTTTGACGATCTCGACGCCTACGACTGCTGGCGGGAGGTGTTCGCCCACTTGCCCAGCGTGGATTCATACACCGTGCGCTCACGGCGCGGGGCGCACGTGTACGTGTTCGTGGACGAGCCCGTGACCGCCAGCCATGCGGGCGTGGTGGACATCAAACACTACGGCGGCTACGTCCTGGGCGCGGGCAGCCTGCATCCCTCCGGCGTCCTCTACCAGGCGGTGGACGCCGCCTGCCCCATCGTGCGGGCGCCGACTCTGGCCGACGTCCTGGGCTACGCGCCCGATCCGCCGCGGTTCCCCCCCGCTGCCGAGAGCGCCACCGTGCTCCCGGCCGCGCTGCGCTCGCCCTTCGCCAGCCCATGGGCGGAAGCCGCCGCCCCGGCGGGCGTGAGCGACGCCGTGGCCCTCGTCAAGGAGAAGGTGCGCCTCGAAGACTTCTTTCCTAGCGCCGGTGCGCCGCGGGGGCGCTACCTGCGCGCGCAGTGCCCGTTCAGGGAGCATCAGGCGATCCACGGCGATGCCTTCTGGATTGATGTTGAGAATCAGCGCTGCGGCTGCCACGGCTGCGGCGACGCGCTGGGTCGCATGGACGTGATCGATTTCTACGCTCGGCTGCACGGTATGTCGGTCAGCGATACCATCCGGGAATTAGCACGGCGGGTTGGGTAGTTGACACAGCGAGTGCCAAAGCCGTAGGAAGGCCGTAAGCGAGTCCGGCGCAACCGATGAGGGACCTAACTGTATTAGGGAAGTCAGCCTGGACGGCCTTTAGGACGGCCTTGGCGGCTCCGCCGAGCGGGCGGTGGTATGTTGGGGCTTGGCCGATCTTGAACCGGCACGGACCGGGCAGTCGCAGGCGTCTGTTCACAAATCAACCGAATGGGAGGGCTGACAATGATGACTAATACGCAACAATCCGGGCGAAACCGGGAATCATTCGCTGATCTGGGTGCCCTGAGCGCCGCCGCGGGGGTTGACCTTGGGCTCGCCCAGGAAGCCGAAGCCGCCGGGTTGCTGCGCCCTGACAGCCGTGGCGGCTACAGGCCAAGATCGGCAGCTTGGCTAGCCAAGCTTTCGGCGCTACGGGAGGGGGGCTTCGATTGGGGCGATATCGTAGCCTGGACGACCAGGCGCTGGGAGGACGACCATCCCGACGAACGCCGATGGCCGAAGGGGTTTACAGGCCGGCGGCCACCTGATTTATGACCCCAAGGAAGATACCATACCTCAAGAAGACAATGGCGCCCGCATCGCCGCAGGGTAACACAGCCCCAACGACGCATACCCCTTGGCCCGGCGTGCCGCAATCGTGAGCAGCTAGCGCTGCCACCCGAGCAGACCTACGCGCTGTTCGCGGCGTTGTGACGGCGCATTTCGTGATCGCCGCCCGAACAATTAATAGGAACAGTTCGGCGCCGATCACACGTACTTGGTCAGCGCTGCAGGCAAGGTATCGCCTGCGGGTCTGGTTCGAGCAGTGTTGAGAAACGGTATGGCGAACTCGAAAGGTCCCGATAATCCACATCCAGCGTCAAAACAGCCGGCCGCGCGTATTGTACTAGCGCGCGATCCGGAGCTGTTGCTGTGGCGGGCATACGAGCTGATCTTGAGTTGGCCGGCACCTAGCGACGCGGCAGCACCTGAGAGCGGAGCTGATGCAGAGAGCGACGAGGCAGGTGAAAGAGCGGGCGAGGCGGAGGACGGAGAATAATCGTCGACCGCTTACTCCGTGCCGTTGCACTTTGACAACCTTCAAACAGAAAGCGGGCTGGTTTCGGCGCTTGACAGCACAATAGAACCCGTGTAATATGTTGTTATCAACAACATATTGGCAAAGGGGCGGGCACCGTGGAGCTTCTGCGAGAGGGTTGGATCACGGTCGAGCAGGCCGAAGCGCTTACCGGCTACCACCGGGAGCATTTGTACCGACTGGCGCGCGCTGCCCAGGTGGAAGCGCGCAAAATCGGTCAGACCTGGCTGTTCAACCGGGATAGCTTGCTCGCCCATCAGCAATCGGCTCGACCTGGGAGGAAGCCGCGGCAAAAGGACTGATCGAATCGAGCGGGCCATGCAGGTGTTCTCAGCACATGCATGGCCCTGACCGCCCGCCGATAGTGCCGGTGAAACGGCTGCATGTATTCTAGCATGTGCTACTGCGCGCGTGCAACCGCAAACCGGCCTACTGAGCGGGGATAACCTTGCCAGACAGGCCGGTTTTGTTTTTCGACATCGTGGCTGAAGGGATGGGCACCGAACAGGGGATATGCGATTGGGCGGCATTGGGGCTGTATGCTCCACAACGACGAGCACAACGCCCAGCGAGGCGTGCGTCAGTGTTGCCTGTGCGGGGGGATTGTCACGGGATGAGCGAGAAGCCGCGTTGCACTTCAGGCTGATACACCGCATCACGAAACCCGTGGGGGCGGTAACGTTGCTCAAGTAGGGGCATAAGGGCCGAGCGGTGGAGACTACCCGGCCCTGAGCGGGACGGAAAGGGAGTATCCAGAGATGGAAAACGCCGCGATCATCGCCAGAGTTTCTACGCTGGCGCAAGCAGACAACACATCACCCGGCACACAGCTTGAGCGCTGTCGGGCCTACTGTGAAGCGAAGGACTACAAGATCGTTGTCGAGAGTTCCGAGACGATGAGCGGCGCCTTTGTGCTTGCCCGCAGCAAGTTTATCGAATTGTTGGACATGGCTGCCGAAGGCAAGATTACGGTCATCGTAGCCGATATTCCCGACCGTTTGGGCCGAGGCGACACGATTGTCAAACTGGAATTGCTGGCCCAACTGAACGGCGCAAGAGTCGAATACGCTGCACCTGGCCGGGATATCTCGACGGTGGAGGGGCTGGCGTTGAAGGCCACCGATCAATTGGTGAGTGGCATCGAACGCATGAACATCCGCCGGCGCACGATGGGCGGTAAACGGGCCTGGGCCGAGAGGGGGCGGGTCATCGCCTCAACCTATCGGCCTTATGGCTATGACTATCACTCAAGCTATGACGAGCACGGGCGCAAGACGGACTGTCAACTTGTAATACGGGATGATGAAGAGCCGCAAGTAGTACGCCGCATCTTCGAGTTATGCGTCTATGAGGGGCTTTCGAGCTATGCCATTGCCCGGCGCCTGACCGAAGACGGTATACCGACCTTGGGCGACAAGGATAACATCCGGCGCAAGAAACGCTCTGGCCTGTGGGGGCAGCCGGTTGTTTACCGCATCCTGACCAGTTCGGCCTACAAGGGGCAGTGGATGTACGGCAAGAGCAGAATCCAGCGCCTGGACACGCCGGAAGGCATCAGGCAGCACTATCTGACGCGCCGCTCTCCCGATGCCGTGGCGGTGCCGGTGCCGGCCATCGTTTCGGAAGACCTGTGGGAAGCTGCACAGCAGCAACTGGCCGAAAACAGCCGCAAGTTCCGCACGCCCACCAAGCGGGTTTATCCCCTGCGGAGCCGGTTGCACTGCGCGCTCTGCGGGGGCACGTTCGTGGGCGGTGGGCGCACCCGTGTGACGCACGAATACCGGTACTATAAATGCGCCAAGACCTTTGCTGAATACGGCAACCACCGCTGTACGGCGCACACCGTCAACGCCGATCGGGTAGAAGACCGGGTGTGGAAAGTCGTCAAGGCAGCCATGTTGGATTCAGACCGGATGCTGGTGGCAGTGCGCAAGCGGCAGGAAGAAGCGGCGCAGGCTAGGCGTGTGATCGACGGTGCGCTGGCCGCGAAGGGGGCGTTGGACGCCAAAGCCCAAGCCAAACTGGACAATTACATCGAGATGCGGGCCGGAGGCGAAATCACGAAAGAAGTATTCCTGGCAAAGAAGGCGGCCTTAGAGCACGAGATGGCGGCACGAGCCGAGGAACGACAGGATTTGGAGAAGCGCCGGGGCGATTGTACTGTGCTCACGCCACAGCAAGAAGAACGGCTGGATGTTTTTCGCCGCAATATTGCGGTCCGGATGACCGATGACGTGCCGCCGGCAGAACGGGCCAAGCTCTTCGAGCTGTTGCGCCTGGAGTGCTGGTATGATGACCGCAGCGGGGATCTGGCTGTGAGCGGGCTGATGGGTGAGCAACGACTGAGTACCACACCTGGGTACTGCATCCCTCGGCTACCAGGCGCTGCGAGACTTCGTCGATAATCCGATACTCGAAAACGAAGCTCTTCCGTCCCACTTGTGACACGTAGATACAAACCTGCAGCCGGTCGCCCAGGGTCGCGGCAGATCGAAAGTTGCAGGTCACTTCCGCCAGGATGAACTGGAAGCTTCGCGGCATAAGGGTCCGGGGGTCGATCTCGGCGTGATCGCCAACGATGGCGCGCATGTAGCCGAGGCGAGCGTGCTCGAAGTAGGTCAGATATACGGCGTTGTTGACATGGCCGAGGGCATCCAGGTCGCGCCATCGGATCTCAACAGGCACCACAACCGGAACGGAATCAGACATCGAAGCGTCTCCTTGCCGGGAAGCAGGATCACCGGCCGTCCGCGGCCATTGTAAGGTGGCCCTCACCACCTGTCAAAACCCCAGCGGTGTTTGGCGGATCGGCTGTTTGCGTGTAGAATGCAGCGCAAAAGGGGTGGAAGAATCGCGATGGATCTGCGTGCGTACCTGGATATTCTGCGCCGCCGTGGCTGGATAATCCTCCTGGTTGCGGCCATAGCGGGCGTGGGAGCATTCGGTGTCAGCCTGGTGCAGACCAAGATCTACCGGGCTACGGTCAGGATCAGCGCGGTCCCGGCACGTCCTGACTGGGGCCTGGGGAACAGTGCCAAAGATCTCCTTCGCAACTTCGTCAACAACATTAACACCCACGATATGGCGAACCAGGTCATTGGTCGGGCGCAGCTTGACATGAATTCGTATGACCTGCTGGCCAAGGTCACAGTAAGTGCTGAGCCTGAGAACTTCCTCATCCGTATCGACGCCAAGGATCAAGATCCTGAGGTGGCCAAGAAGATCGCGTCCACGATGGCCAACCAGTTCGTCGCCGAACGGCTGGCATACTACAACACCCAGGACAAGAACAACCGCATCGAAGTTAAGCTGGTGGATAGCGTCATCGACGCACCGCTCTATCAGCCGAAGCCACTGACCAACGCCGTGGCCGGCGCGGTGCTGGGGGCGCTCATCGGCGTCCTGATCGTGCTGGCGCTCGAATGGATGTCGAGCGACATCCTGGCAACCCCCGCAAGTGTCGAACGCAATCTCAGCTTGTCAGTGTTGGGTGCAATACCCAGCATATCTACACGCAGTTCTTCTGGGGCTACCGGCACGCGGGAGGCGCGCGGATGACAGCAAACCTGGTCTCGCTGACGGATCCCACCTCGCCGGCAGCTGAGGCTTACCGGCGGCTGCGCGTGAACCTGGCATCAGCTGGGCGCGACGTCCAACACCACACATTGTTGATTGCAGCAGCCGGGACCGGCGAGGACAAGGCCAGCGTTGTGGCGAACCTTGCGGTAACCTTTGCAAGGGCCGGCAAGCGAGTCATCCTGGTCGACTGCGACCTGCGTCATCCGGCACAACATACATTGTTCGGGCTAGCCAATGAAGTAGGCGTCACGAGCGTGTGCGAAAGGGGAGCCGCTGGCATTCCTCTGCAGGCGACCGAAGTGGTTGGCCTGCGCGTGCTGACCAGCGGGCCCGCAGTCCCGGTGCCGTCGGATTTGATCGCATCCCCGGCCATGGCTGAGTTGATGGAAAGGCTTTGCTCCGAGGCGGATATCGTGCTGTTTGACGCTCCGCCGGTTATGCTCGCTACCGATGCTGTGGAACTCGCCACGCTTGTGGATGGCGTTCTGCTGACGGTCAGTGCGGGTCATACGAAGCGGGATGATGCTCAGCGCGCCAAAGACATGTTGTCCAAAGCTGGCGCCCGGTTGGTGGGAGCAGTTCTGGTTAATGTGCCGGTCAACCTGGCGCAGTCCAAATATCTATCGACTTCGTGAGGTGCGATGGCTGATGTGACACGGCGCACACCGTGTCCGGCTGACACGCGCCACGGATCGCGATCACGAGGGGCGGGCTGCAAACCGGCTCGCTCCTTTGTTTTGAGCGACTCGCAGTACCGCGATCGCGGCCCGGAGCAGAGAACGGCTTCGGTTCTGGAGAGTACGCAGACCAGCGGAGGGCGAATTCCATGAAAGGGCTGATTCTCAGCGGCGGCAAGGGATCCCGCCTGTATCCCATCACGTACACCAACGCCAAGCAGCTCGTGCCTGTAGCCAACAAGCCGGTGCTGTTCCGCGTCATCGAGGCGATTCGCGATGCGGGGATCGACCAAATCGGCGTCGTGGTTGGCGTGGATGACAATGCTCGCCAGATCCGCGAAGCGGTGGGGGACGGTCGCCAGTTCGGCGTTGCGGTGACCTACATCCCGCAGGAGGCGCCGCTCGGCCTGGCTCATGCTGTGAAGATCAGCCGGAGTTTCTTAGGGGACGATCGTTTCGTGATGTTCCTGGGCGATAACGTGATCCAGGGCGGGATCAGTGACTTGATCCGGCGTTTCGAGACCAGTGACTGGGACAGCCAAGTCGTACTGACGGCCGTTGACGAACCACAACACTACGGCGTCGCCGAGTTGGATGAGAGCGGCGCCATCAGCAAGCTTATAGAAAAGCCCCGCCAGCCGCGTTCGAACCTGGCGCTGGTCGGCATCTACATGTTCAGCGCGCCGATATTTGAAGCGGTGAACAGCATCGGGCCTTCGTGGCGCGGTGAGCTGGAAATCACCGATGCCATCCAGTGGTTGGTGGACCATGCCTATCGAGTGCAGCCTTACGTGCATCGGGGTTGGTGGATCGATACAGGTAAGCCGATCGACATGCTGGAGGCCAACAACCGGGTGCTGGACGAGATCGAGCACCATGTACAGGGCTACGTGGATCGCGACTCCCAGGTCAACGGCAAGGTGACGGTCGCAAAGGGGGCCGAGATCATCAACAGTGTGATTCGCGGTCCGGCAATCATCGGCGAGGACACCCGCATCGTCAATGCTTATGTCGGCCCATTCACCTCCATCTACCACGATTGTTTGATCGAGAGCAGCGAGATCGAACATAGCATTGTGCTGGAGAACTGCCGCATTGTCGACATCCCCGTGCGCATCGAGGATAGCCTGATCGGTCGCAATGTAATCATCACCCGGTCCCCAATCAAGCCCAAGGCATACAAGCTGATCCTGGGAGACAACAGTCAGGTGGGCATTCTCTAGCGAAAGGACTCGCAGTTTGATGGAGAACCTAATGGTTACGGGTGGCGCCGGCTTCATCGGCTCGAACTTCGTGCGCTACGTGCTGGAAAAGCATCCCACTTACCGTGTAGTGGTTTTTGACAAACTAACCTATGCCGGCAATCTGGATAACCTTTTGGATGTCGCAGGCGATTCCCGATATAGTTTTGTCCACGGAGATATCTGCGATGCAAGCGCGGTGGCGCAGACCATACGGACGCAGGCAATTGACACGATTGTCAACTTCGCTGCCGAGACGCATGTTGACCGTTCTATCATGGACCCCGAC
>Ga0315273_10001682_pt1 | contig 25384 bp, 21 predicted proteins | sample YL17G02_0_MG_FD_205753 | JGI IMG/M metagenome (GOLD analysis project Ga0315273, IMG submission 205753) | Sediment microbial communities from Yellowstone Lake, YNP, Wyoming, USA - YL17G02_0 | ecosystem: Environmental > Aquatic > Freshwater > Lake > Sediment | place: USA: Wyoming | collected... | reverse complement strand
CGCCACTGGCGCTGGAACGGAGTCTCGATCGCCGCAGGCAGGGTTTGATGCGGGTCGCGGGCCGGGTTGCCTACGATCCCTTACTGCCTGATGAGGAAAATGTCGATTCGAGAGATCTGTCGGACCTTGGAGAGGATGAGGCCGGCGAACGGGTGTCGGCCGCCTTGCCAGCGGACCCGCACGTGGCGAAGCGGGAACTGGAGGACGTCGATGGTTTGCTCTCCGAATTGCGCGCACTGCACGCGCGGGACAGCAAACTCGGATTTTTCTTCGATGAACTGCGCCGGGTGACAGAAGACGGAAGACCCACGCTGATTTTCACGGAGTATACCGACACGCTTGAATATTTGCGGGATAGCCTGGTCACGCACTATGGCAAAGGGCTTGGTTGCTACAGCGGAAACGGCGGCCAGCACTGGGATGGCGGCAACTGGAAGTCCGTCACCAAGGACGTGATCACTCGAACTCTGCAATCGGGCGGGCTACGGGTGCTGATCTGCACGGACGCCGCCAGCGAAGGGCTGAACCTGCAGGCTGCCGGGGCGGTCATCAACTATGACTTGCCCTGGAATCCGAGCAAGGTCGAGCAGCGCATCGGCCGCGTGGACCGCATTGGCCAGAAACTGACAGAAGTCCGCGTGGTCAATCTATTTCTGAACCAGAGCGTCGATGACCGGGTCTACCGGCTTCTGCGCGAAAGGTGCGGATTGTTCGAGCACTTTGTCGGCGCCATGCAACCCGTGTTGGCTCGCGCCCGCCGGATGCTGCTCGGCCGGGAGCGTGAGGATCTGCGTGCGTTGGAAAGCGCAGCCAAAGACGTGGAAATGGACCCGCTGGCCGAAGAAACGTATGTTGAAAGCGCGGCCCAGTCGATTATGCCGGCCGCATCAGCTCTTTCGAGATCGGAATTTGCAGAGACCCTTGATGTCCTGAACGGAGATTTTGGACCCCGCATCCAGCAAGACTTCTCTTCTGGACACCATTCGCTTATGGGCGCCGGAGCCCCGCGGACAATCTTTGGTTCCACGGTTGAAGCGCTTGAACAGGATGAGCGTGCCGTTCCATTGTCTCCGCTTGAACCGTGCTTGAAGGATCTGGCAGCCGGGCTGTTGCGGCCTGGGGAGAGGTTACCCCTTGCAGTCGGCTCCTATCAGAGCGGCGCTTTCCGATGTTCGGTGGCGTACTGGATCGGTGATGGTGAGTTGGTGCGGGTTGACTCAATCAAAGAACTCCGTCCGCTCGTTGAATCCTGGAACGGCAACTATCCCGATCCTACCCGGTGGCTGGAGGCCGAGGAACTTGCGCGTCAAGAAGCAAGGACGCAGGTTGAAGCAATGGAGCGTCGCGCGGCCCAGCGCCAGAAGAGAGGGCTCGAACGCCAGATCGAGGCAGCGTGCATCCGGTTGCAGCGGGAACTCGGGCGCTTCTTGGTTTGCCTGGACCAGGGAACAGACGACCTCAACAACCTCATGTTCCAGCACATGTCGCGGGATATCGCAAGCGCAGATCGTTTGAAGCTGTGCCTTGAAAAACTGGGGGACTACCCAGAATGGGATCCCGACCTATGCCGCGAGCTCGAGTTGTTCGTCCAACCCCTCACCGAGGGCCAGCGCCGCGCCCGCCTCCTCGGCAAAGAACTCGACGCCGCCCTGGAAGACCCGCGGTGGGCTGCACACGTTAAGGTCTGAAGGATTCGAAACAACCAACGCGCACCTGCGCTAGAATGGTGATCATGAAGCCTCGTAATCTAGATTTTCTGGCGCCCTTTTATGAGCAAAAACTCACACAGCATAGCTTCATTCCTGAGCTGGGTTCACTTTTAAGCTCTGAAGATCTTACGGTCAGTGCGTTGCCTTTCTTTTCGGATCAAGATCCCAAGGATTGGCTGCGCTTAGCTTGCCGGCGGCGGGGACTATTATCGGAAATTCAAACACATCACGGCATCGCCTCTTTTCGCCTGCTCCTTCAGAAACTGCCAGGGAATTCTGTCCTGAAAGCTGAAAGTGGCGCATTTTTTGTGTTCACTCCCCCCGAATACGCTCTCATCCACCTCTTAGTGACCTTGGAACCATCCCATTTTTTTGGTCACTTGCGTCGGCTTGTCGAAAGCTCGTATCCGAAAGTGTTGACGACCTTTGTTACTCACAGGCGGTTTCGGAGATTGCTCAACCTCTTTTTGCAACAAAACGGCCTATCTCAATTGATTATTAATAGAGCTTCGCTGCGAATTCGATTCCAGGAAGATAGGGAAGCCTGTGCTCGGCAAATTGTGCCTATGATAAGCTGGCCGGATATGGACATCCATAGAGCCTTTGACTGGGTACAGGATCAAAACGGTTGGTTCCAATCATTGAAATTCACGGCATACGGGGAAAAGCGGGCACTCGCTAACATTTCTTTTTCCCGGCAGGGAATCACACGCACGACCGGCCTACTTCCTGAGGTGTTTTCAGGTTTCATTATGCCGGTCTGCAAGATTTTGGATGAAAATGTTCGCTTTTTTGGCCAACGTTCCAGGAGAGATCGGAAAGACCTGTCGGTACGCCCTCTGATAATAGATTTCGAATCCGATCAAGTTGCGCAGCTGGACGAAAAAAGTCGATTTATAAATGCTATGCAGCAAATGCACTCCGCCTCGGTCTCGGTATTACACGGGAATCCATATGTTCATTTATCCGTACTTGATTATTACGATGGTAGTGTCTTCGATGTATGGGTCTTGTCGCCAAGTGCCATTACGATAGTGCCACAAATGAAAGGAAGCGTCGCGGCCATCAAGAGGATAATCAATCACGTATTCGATTCTTTCGCTGAAGGTCGAATTCGCGAATGCGAGAAAGTCCATGAGTCCATCAAAGGAAATTAAAGATAGGATTGATGATTACGTTGATACAATTTACGCGATCGTTGGTTTCTTAAACTTCTATCGTTACGACGACTTAACAAACTCAATGTCCGACGGTGTAATCGTTTTTCAAGGACGACGTTTTACTCCCTCATTCGAAAAGAGAGAGACTCCGGAAGGGAACATCATTGAGCATGTTACGCCGGATTTTGGTGTCTTCCATAAACCAGGGAGGAATGTGTTAGGTGAGGCCAAGAAGAGTTTTCCCCGAGAAAGAAAGCTCTGGATTGAGGATCTGAAACAATTACTTTCTTACGATGATGATCTTACCGGATGGCCTTGCGAGGGGGAACGAGTTGATATGCATGACGTCGTTCTATTGGTTCATCAGAGTAGAGCGCCTGCGATCTGCGACTTCTACCAAGAGCAGGAGAGAGTCGGTGAAATCCGTTTCGTTCGTCCTTTTTCCATCTTTTCATTTAACAGATCGGATGAACGCCAGCCGTATCTGCATTTTGAGAAGAGATTCGGAAATCTCTCAGATGCTGTTTTGGGTGAGAGACTGCGACTCGGTGTTTCTGTTCCAATGCAGGTGCTAGTGAATGAATACTCGACAGTCAAGCTTTATGACGCTATGCCCCCTCTTCCCTATCTTGCATCAGTGATTTGGGAGCATGTGGTTGTTCCAAGGGCCTCCGACGATCCAAAATTTAGGATGCTTAACAGGAAGCAGAAAATCGAGATTAATCTGACCATCGACGATTTGGTTGAGGAATTAAGCGAAGGTTTTTCGTTCCACAGCTTGTCTCCGGATCATCCAGAACGGCAGCCGAAGGTCCCCACGAAAGATTGGTGTCGACGCGCCTGCGACTCGCTGGTAAAGGCAGGGATGGCACGGTGGAACGATGTCGACTTAAGAGACAATATCACGATTCTTTTTACGAAATTGGACAACGTGCTCGATCACATGGCAGAGGTTTGCAAGGAGGACGATAAATCAGAGCGTCAGCTTTCGCTTTTCTGATAGATAGCGCATTCAGCTGTTCTCCTCAGATTGCTTTTATCCGCATTTCCTGAGTTCGCCAACGAAAGCCGGGGGAGAGCGTCCCTTTTGAGGAGTGGCCGCACTATGAAGCAATATTCCGTGGCCCCTCCCGATGATCAATCGCGGCAACGGTATCAAGAGGAGTTGCCACTTCCTGAAGCTGTAAATGCTCTCCTGATATCCCTGGATGCAATCAACGGTGCTGCAATCTACTGCGGGGAACATTTCGGCACCCCACGGCAGGGTCGTATTGGGGCCGGAATTGACCAGGACGAGGCCATTCACAAACTCATGTCTGTCTATCCCGATTCCGCGCGGGGTGAGGAGTTTCTGCATCGAGCGACCTGCCTCTCCACCTTCGTGGACGATGGCCTTTGCCCTGAGGCACTGAGACATCTTAGAAATATTTGGTTCCGGCTTGCATTTCAAAGATCCTAAAAAGTCGAAATCAAATATCCTGAGATCTTTAAAGTTTTTGAGCGTTGGGTTCTACTCGCAACGATCATCCAGCGATTCTCATTATCGAGATTCGGCAAGCTCAAATCTCTCGTGAGCGACGCCGAGAGTGCAGGGTGTCCTGCCAAATGCGAGGAAGACTCGTGGGAGAATTTGAGGTCGCTGCGTGAGACCGTGCAAGCGGAACTGGCTCCGCTTTTTTACGTGAATGACATGCGCAGCTCAGGCGACACCGCGCATTCATTAATCACAAAGAAGATTTCAAAGGCGCTTAGTAGGCTTGGATTGCCTTCGAGCGGGCTGACGCGGATATCGTTCTTGACGCTTATGAAAACAATCAGGGACGGAGTGGGTTTCGCGTCGAATCGCATCATCGAGAGGGTCAAGAGGTAATGGATAGATTTGTGGGATTATCGGCTTTTGGGTGTGTAAAGATCCTGCGGACGAGCCCCCAGCTTCCTTGGATTTGAGGATTTAGGTTTTCGCACTAATCTGAGGGTGGTGGAAAATATCAGGTCCTCTCACTCCCGGCAGTCAGGGATGATCCTTGATTCGACGAGAAACTGGAGTACCCGACCTTTGCCTGGCAGGAAGCCCTCGTCAATGCCGTCGACCACCGGGATTACAGCATCCAGGGCGCCTCGATCGAAGTGTGGATGTTTGACGATCGTATTGAAATCCGCAGTCCGGGCCTTCCGCCTAATCCCGTAACAGTCGCGGCCCTCAACCGCCGGAAGCACATTCATCTTTCCCGGAATCCGCTGATCGTTCGGGTGCTGGCGGAACTTGGCTACATGCGCGAGCTTGGCGAGGGCATTCCGCGCATCTTTGCCGAGATAGAACAGGAGGGATTCTATCCCCCGCGCTTCGACGACAGCGGCGGCGTCAGTTTTCAACTCACCCTGCGAAATCAGCCTGTCTATGATTCGGAGACCGTGAAATGGCTCGGGCGGTTTAACAACCCGGGCCTCACTGGCGATCAGAATAGGCTGCTGGTCTATGCTCGTGTTCATGATAATCGCTTTACCAGCCGTGAGTACCAGAAGCTCGCGGGGTTGGACATTTTTGGAGCATCAACATCCATCAAGGATTTTATACGGCTCGGTGTTGCTCGTTCTCTCAGAATGGGAAGCAGAATCTATCAACTCACGGATTCCCCGATTGAAGAGGTTGCTGCCCCGCCCGAGCTCGGACAATTATTTGGCCTTTTGAAGGAGAAAGGTGCGATCAAAAACAGTGATGTCCAAGTTGCTCTGAAACTGGAAAGGAAAGCGGCTTCTCGTCTGCCTGAGAAGCTCGTTCGGGAGAACTGCTTGACACGAATCGGCCAACGTCGCGGCACACGCTATACACCGGGACCCCGTGCTTATGAGACACCCCCATTATGAACGCGAAGGTCGTGAGGGTGTCTCATAACTGAGTGAAGATGTCCCATAAAGGCTGCCTTCGGCAACACAGTTCTATGGCTCAGCCTCATATGAATCACACCTACTTTGAAGCTGACTCACAGAGGCCTGAAGCTGCCTCATAGAAACAATAGATATCATTGGGTTTAATTTTACACCGCGGCGGGAAAGACACTCTTCATGATGTGGCAAGGCCGGTGAATGGCTCAAAAAGACCATTCGATGCCTCTGAAGTTGAAGGTGTCGATGCAGCCGGGACCCTTACCTAGGTGACCGACACTCGCCCGAGCGAACGCATCACCCTGCAGAATTGCCAACTTCTGAAGGATGAGGTCGGCTTACTTCTTTATCCGAGCAGGGCGCTTAGCGCGTCGGCGAGCAGGTGCCTTGCCACTCCGAGACGCTTCCACCCTCGTCAATTGCGAGTATTCTGTAGTTATAGGAATCCGGCATTTTTCCGGGCCCGATCGGCGCTTCCAGCAAAGCATACTGCGTGCCCCTTTCCGTGAACAGGCGCGCCTGCGAGTAGCGCCCGGAGCTATCTTCGATCAGGTATATGCTCTGGGGCAGCAGGGCGTTTGCACCCTTCCTTATATAAAGCCGCAGCTGCATTTTTTGTCCTCCGGCATCTGCTACCGGGGCACAGGCGACACGCTCGAGCTTCGGAGTTTCCTCATCCTGGGAGGCCTGCAGGCTGTCCGCGACGGCAAAGGACCGGACCTTTTTAAGCCAGGCCGCCTCGAGCGCCGCGGCGGTAGTCTTCGTGGCCAGCACGATGCTCTCTTCCAGCGGAGTCCCCCGGCGCAAGGCTTCTAGCATCTTCATCGTGCGTTCGCGCCCCTGGTTTTCGCTGCAGGTGAGCAGGAATGTGATCGCGGGCGCCTGCATGCGCAGGTCATGACCTTCGCCCGATACGGAGGAAGCGGACAGTGATGCGCGGCTCAGCGGCTGCACCCGATCGAGGAACTGGGCATGCACCCAGGCGCCCCCCAATCTCCGCGTCGTGCGGAAAAACTCGCGCGCCATGATTTCGGACATCCCTTCCAACAACAGTTCGCTATCGCCCCGCACCGCTTCGCCGCGCGCGAGACCGATCAGACCCAGCCGGGCTATTTCGCGGGCGGCGCTCCGAACCAGGAAGCCTCGCATGTCGAAATCAGCCGCGGACGTCCGCATCCCGATCACAATGCGTCCCTCGGGGTACGCCCTGACGTTGGGGTTTTCGAAGACAACCTCCACCAGGATCCTGCGGGGCAAGCCTCCGTTCGTGGCGCTGTTCACGTAGCGCCAGCAGCGCTCGAGCTCCACGACCACATCGCGGCCGAGCCATTCGCGCTCCATGGGCACAGCCATGCGCACGTGTTCCGACACGATGCCGGAATTGACGGCCTGTGCCAGAACAGCCCGCGGGAGCAGAAGGCACAGCACTCCCCAGGCAAAGCAGATCAGTGATTTGTGGACCGAACGATACATGCCGGTGCGACTGTTTGGTTTTCTTCCGTTTGTATTAATTGGGATTGCCCACCCGGATGCCAACAACCGTCAGGCGCTTCCATGCTTGCCCGCAGAGCCGCGCCCGCAATCTCGATCAGGACGAAAAGCTCTCCAACGCAGAGGTTTCGTCGCCGTACCAGTCAAAAACATTCACCAGCTTGGTCACGCCGAGCAGGTCAATCAAGCGCTGATTGGGCGCCAACAGCTTGAGGTCCCCGCCGCTTTTCCGGATGGCGGTATAGCAGCGGATAATCTCCCCGAGTCCGGCGCTGTCGATGTAAGGAACCCTCGCCAGGTTCAGGAGGATCTTCTTCCGGCCTTGAGCAAGGTGCTCGTCAACCGCCTGTTTGATCTCAACGTCTCCATCACCCAGGAGAATTTTTCCTTCAATATCGATGACTACGACGTTCGCAACCTGCCGGGACGAGAACTTCATGGACTCCTCCGACTGAGTATGGAAGAGAAACCTAACACAGCCCCCACATCCTGTCAATTCAGTGGGCAGTGGGCCGTGAGCAGTGAGCAGTGGGCCGTGAGCAGTGGGCAGAAATGCCCGTCGATAATCGGGGATCTCCAGGCGCCAGTTTAGCGTGCTTTCCGCCCGTTCGCTCCGTATGCTCCCCTGCTGCCCACTGCCCACCCATCACTGCCCACTGCTCACTGCCTGCTGCCCACTGTCTTGCTTGCTCCGGTTGCGCGGCGCGTGCTATAAATTCGTTTGTTTTGTGAGGATAAATTCCTGCGGGTAATGATAATCCACGGAGTCATAAGCATATGAAGAGCTCAATTCGTAGTATCGTTGCACGGGAAGTTCTGGATTCGAGGGGCAACCCGACCATCGAAGCAGATGTCACTCTGGAATCGGGGATCCGAGGGCGAGGCATGGTGCCTTCGGGCGCCTCCACCGGTATTCACGAAGCGGTGGAGCTGAGAGACGGAGACGCTCTGAGGTACGTCGGCAAGGGCGTGCTGCGCGCCGTAGAAAATGTCAACAACACCATCGCCCCGGCGATGGTCGGCGAAGACGTATTCCAGCAGAGGGCCATCGACCAGATTCTGATCAACCTGGACGGTTCCCCGAATAGGGGACGCCTGGGTGCGAATGCGATTCTGGCCGTGTCGATGGCGGCTGCGCGGGCCGCGGCTGCGGCGCTCGACATCCCGCTCTACCGCTACATCGGGGGCACGAACGCCTGCATCCTCCCGGTGCCCATGATGAACATCATCAACGGCGGCGCCCATGCGGACAACAACGTGGATCCGCAGGAGTTCATGATCGTTCCCGCAGGCGCCAAGAGCTTCTCGGAAAGCCTGCGCATGGGGGTCGAGACCTTCCACGCCCTGAAGTCCGTTTTGAAGAAAAGGAGCTATGTCACGAGCGTCGGCGACGAAGGCGGATTTGCCCCGAACTTGAAATCCAGCGAGGAAGCGCTCGACGTAATCATCGAAGCCATCGAGAAGGCCGGATACAAACCCGGCAGCCAGATCTACCTGGCGCTGGATGTTGCGGCCAGCGAGTTCTTCGAGGAGGGCAAGTATCACTTCAAAAAGTCAAGCGGCGAGCGCCTCACCTCCGACCAGATGATCAAGCTCTATGAGAAGTGGATCTCCCAGTATCCGATCGTATCCATCGAAGACGGAATGGCAGAAGACGATTGGAAGGGTTGGATCGCCCTAACCGAAGCGCTGGGCGAGAAGATTCAGCTCGTGGGAGACGATGTCTTCGTCACCAACGTGAAGCGGCTCGAAACCGGGATTGCGGACGGTGTGGGCAACAGCATCCTGATCAAGCTGAATCAGGTCGGAACGCTGAGCGAGACTATGGATACCATCGAGCTCGCAAAAACCGATGGTTACACCACGGTGATCTCGCACCGCTCCGGCGAAACCGAAGATGCGTTCATCGCCGATCTCGCGGTTGCCAGCAACGCGGGTCAGATCAAGACGGGTTCGGCCAGCCGCACCGATCGCATCGCAAAGTACAATCAGCTTCTGCGCATCGAAGAGGAGCTGCGCGGCCAGGCCCGCTTCCTGGGAAGCCAGCTCTTTTAAGTTTTGGATTGCGGCGTCATGACGCCGCATTCCGGGTGTTGGGTTTTGGGTATTGGGTGTCGGGACGAGTTCACCAAGAGGCGACTCGGTCCTTTTAGCATACGCAATGGCGTTGAATCTGTTTTATTCGCAATTTGCAATTGTGAGCGCGTGACCCACCCAGGAGCCAACACCCAGGACCCTAGACCCAGAAAGCGGCGCCCGGGCGCCGCACTCCAAATCTCAATTCCGGAAAACGGATTGTTTCCCTGAATTTTGCACTTGCTCTGGTCGCGACTGTGGTGAAGGTTAACAAGATGCAAGATGCAGGAAAGCGCTCCCCGGTTCCTTTGCTTCTCGATGTCCAGCACCTCACCGTATCCTACCCATCTCCCGCCGGCCCGGTCCGCGCGGTGCGCGACGTTTCATTCCATTTGAGGCGCACCGAGATTCTTGCGCTGGTCGGTGAGACCGGATGCGGAAAATCCTCGCTCGCGCTGGCCATGCTCGGATTGGCGGAGGGGGCGGACCGCTCGGAGCCGTGCAGGATTCTTTTCGAAGGCGAAAATATCACCTCCCTGAATGAGAAGGGGTGGAGAAAGCTCCGGGGCCGGAAAATCGGCATGGTTTTTCAGGATGCGCGCAGCACCCTGAATCCGGTGCTTACCATCGGCAGCCACGTGCTCGAGATGCTGCATGCTCACCAGGATCTCTCAAGAAGGGAAGCCCGGGAGCGGGCCGAGCGCCTGCTCATCGATGTGGGAATCCCGGACCCCAGGTTCTGCATGGGTCGTTATGCGTTCGAGCTTTCCGGCGGGATGTGCCAGAGGATTGCGATTGCTCTCGCCGTCTGTCACCAGCCTCAACTCCTGATCGCGGATGAACCTACCAGCGCGCTGGATCCCACGCTGCAGGCGCAAATCCTTGGGCTTTTGCATCAGATGAGCCGGGACATGGGACTCGCGCTCCTGCTGATCAGTCACGACCTTGCGCTGGTGGCCAGTCATGCGGATCGCGTTGCGGTGATGTATCATGGTCGCATCGTCGAGTCGGGACCGGCTGACGAGATCTTTGCCCAACCGGCTCACCCCTATACTCGCGGCTTGCTGGACAGCCAGCCGACCTTGAAGCACAGGCGCGGTATACACCCGCTGGCTTCGATCGCGGGGGCGCCGCCGGCCGCCGGCGAAGAGCTTCCGGGGTGTTCTTTTGCCCCGCGTTGCGCCGTAGCCGAATCCCGCTGCAGCGCCGAGATCCCTCCGGCGATCGCCGTGTCGAAGGATCGTTGGGCGGCCTGCGTCCGGTCGAAGGCCGGAGGTTAGCGGCAAAATTCTCTATGGCGCCAGAACGCCCGTTGTACTACTAATGTGAAAGTCCTTTCCCGGTTGGAAAAGATTTTGGTTGCGGCTGTGCCGCGCCGGGTACAACCAGTATTAACACCTCCAGTGCGGTTCGGATTGATGAGCAGCGAAGCGAAGCCTCTTCTCGAGATCCGCGGTTTGGTCAAAGAGTTCCGGGGTGCTGCCGGCAACCCCCTGCGCGCGGTGAAAGGTGTGGACCTCGACGTCTATCCCGGGGAGACGCTTGGGCTCGTGGGCGAGTCGGGTTGCGGAAAGTCGACCCTGGCGCGCTGCGCGCTTCGCCTGCTCGAGCCCGACTCGGGGCGGATCCGTTTCGACGGCATCGATCTGAACGGACTGACGCCGGCGGATCTGCGGCGCAAGAGACGCGAGTTCCAGATGGTCTTTCAGGATCCCGCGGCCTCGCTCGACCCGCGCATGACGGTAGGGCAGATTCTTGCCGAGCCCTTTGACATCCATAATCTGGGAAACAGGGCCGAGCGCGAAGCCCGGGTTCACGAACTGCTTTCCCTGGTGGCGCTGGAAGGATCTCTGGTCAGTCGGAAGCCGGCGGCGCTGAGCGGCGGCCAGCAGCAGCGTGTCGGAATCGCCCGCGCGCTCGCTCTCAAGCCGCGGCTCATCGTGGCGGACGAGCCGGTGTCGGCGCTCGACGCTTCGGTGCAGGCACAGATACTTAATCTGCTGATCGACCTGCAGAAGCGGTTCAACCTCACCCTCGTCCTGATCGCGCATTCTTTGGCGGTGGTGCACTATCTCTGCACCCGTGTCGTCGTCATGTATCTGGGCCGGATCGTGGAAGAGGCTGAGGCAGCGGATTTCTTTCGAGAACCGCGGCATCCTTACAGTCGATTGTTGCTCGGCAGCATGCCGAGTCTGGAGCTCGCGAACTCGCAGCCGGAGTCTGCCGGCGGAGATATGCCGTCGCCGCTCAATCCGCCTGCGGGATGCGCCTTTCACACCCGCTGTCCTCAGGTGTTGCCGAGATGCTCTGGAGAAATTCCGGTACTTCAGATGACCGACGGCGGAGGAAAGACCGCCTGTTTTTTGTGTACCTCTTAGTCGAATAGAGGTACAAATAGGCTATGAACCAAGGAGGCAGGAAGATGGATGAAAATCTCAATCCCGCAGGCAGTGCCGATGCTGCAGCAGATGTTCCCAAGCTTGGCTTTTTCCAAAGACTTGCTGGTGTCTACATTGAACCGCAGAAAACCTTCGAGGACATCGGCCGCAAAGGCGGCTGGCTGGGCATATTCTTGATCATGGCCGTCCTCGGCTGCGCATCGATCTATATCCTTCAGACCCGAATCGACCATGAAACCTATATTCGGAAGGGACTCCAGGCAAATCCGATCACCAAGAATTTCTCGGAGGAGCAGATCAAGGCCGCCATTGAACGACCCCAGGGTCCGATAGAGCGCAATCTGGTGTATGTCATGATTCCCATCGGACAGCTGATTGTGTTTCTGTTGATCTCGGCGGTGTTCCTCATGATTTTCGTAATCATGGGCGGGGCGCTGAATTTCAAAAAGTCCATGGCAGTCACCCTGTGGGGAATGGCTCCACCGGGAATCGTGGCAGGCCTGCTCGGGATCCTGTTCATGTACATCAAGGATCCCGACACGTTGGATGTCGATACCTCAGCCAACGTGGTGAGCAATCTCGGCCTGCTGGTCTCGCAAAAGGAGCATCCCGCCCTTGCCAGCCTGCTCTCTTCGATCGACATTTTCTCGTTCTGGATGATCTTCCTCCTCTCCGTCGGCTTCGCTGCGGCTTCGGAAGGGAAGCTGACCCGAAAGAAGGCGATGACCGGAGTCGTAGCGGTCTGGGCGATTTATGTTCTGGGCAAGGTGGGAATCAAGGCGATCTTTTAGAACGGCACCCGTTCGCGCGGCATCAGTTCGCAGTGGCCGCGGCTTAAGCGCCACTGCGAACTGACGCTGCGAACTGCGAACTCCGTTCAGTGCTTCACGGGTTCGTCGCTCGCGACCTTGCCGTCGAGCAATCGAATGGCGCGGTAGGCATGCAGGGCGATTTCAGTCTCGTGGGTCACAAGGATGATGGTGTTCCCCTTCCGGTACAGGCTGTCGAACAGCAGCATGATTTCATTGCTGGTCGCCGAGTCCAGGTTTCCGGTCGGCTCATCCGCCAGGATGATGGAAGGATTGTTGACCAGCGCGCGCGCCACTGCGACGCGCTGACGCTGTCCTCCGGAGAGCTCGTTGGGCTTGTGATACATGCGGTCGCCCAGCTCGACGGACTGAAGCGCCTTCATCGCGCGCTCCTTGCGTTCGTGTGAAGGCGTTCCGTTGTAAATCAAGGGCAACTCAACGTTGTGCAGCGCGGTGGCGCGCGCAAGGAGGTTGAAGGTCTGGAAGACGAACCCGATCTCCTTGTTGCGGATATGCGCCAGCTCGTCGTCGTTCATGTCCGAGACGAGACGCGTGTTGAGGAAGTAGTTGCCCTTGGTCGGCGTGTCGAGGCAGCCGATCAGGTTCATCATGGTCGACTTGCCGGATCCCGAGGGCCCCATGATCGCCACGTATTCCCCGCGGTGTATCTCGAACGACACCCCTCGGAGCGCGTGAATTTCCTCGGCGCCCATTACGTAGGTTTTCCAGAGCTCTTCCGTTCTGATCAAAATATCAGTGCTTGAATTACCGTTGCTTCCACTCATAGATTTCCTCGAATGACATCAGTGGGCTGCTCAGCTCTTCTTTTCGGTCGGCGCTTTAACCAAATTATCGATCTTTACCGAGGCCCCGTCTTTTATGGTCCGGAGCGTCTGAAAACTCCCCGAGACCACTTCTTCGCCTTCCTTGAGGTTTTCCAGAATCTCGATCTCGGATTCGCCGGTGATCCCTGTCTTCACGGGCCGGAATCTTACGATTTTTTCGGGAGTCACCACGAACACTCCCTCGAGTTCCTTTTTCTGCACCTTCTCCTTGCCGGTGTCGGCAAGCGCGACCGAGTCGATCTTTTTCTTCTTGAGATCCGGCTCCTTGTACTTGCCGTCCTTGTCGACCTGAACCTCTCGGATGGTCAGCGCCTGGATCGGGAGGGCCAGCACATTCTGTTTCGTGTTCGTGATGATATCACCAGTGCAGGACATTCCGGGACGCAACTTTTTTGAGGGATCCTTGAGCGTGATCTTGACTTTGAAATCTTTCGCTTCCTGGGTCGAGGCGCTCGAGGTTGCGATCGGGCTGTTTCCAATCTCGCTGACCTCGCCATCGAACACCGTGTCCGGCAGCGCATCCACTTTGATCTTGGCCGGCTGGCCGAGAGCGAGGCTGATCACGTCGGTCTCATCCACCTTCAGTTGAGCCTGGATCACGCTCAGGTCTGCGATGATCATGATGGTGGCCTCGGGGCTGATCATCATTCCCGGAACGGCGCGCTCCCCTTTTTCCTTATTCAATTGCGTGATGACACCATTGAGTGGAGAGGTGAGAATGGTCTTCCTCAAAGTGTCATTGGACTGGGTCAATCTTGCGGCCTGCGACTTCGCGCGGCTGACAGCGCCATTATAGGCAGTTTTCATCTGCTGAATATTATTTTCGGACACCATTACCTGCGTCTCTGCCTGGGAAAGCTGGGCCTGGGCCACTTCCAGCTGCGCCTTGGCAGACCTGGCAGTGTTCTGTGCCAGCTCGTAGTCTTCCCTGGAGAGCAGGCCGTCTTCGTGCAGCTGCTGCTTCCGTTTGAAGCTGTTGGTCTCTCTCGTGTAATTGCTTTCCGCCTGCCCGAGACTCGCCTGGGCCGACCGCAAGGCAGCCCTCTGGCTGCCAAGATTGGCTTCCGCGGTAAGAATGGAGAACTCCTGCTGGCGCACCTCGGACTGCGAAGCCTCATAAGTAGCCCGCGAGGCATCGTTTTCGGCGCGAGTCTGGATCGGATCCAGGTGCAGGAGGACATCACCCTTTTTTACAGAGTCACCCTCGCGCACGCGCAGATCGGTGATGATGGCGGTGACTTCCGACTGGAGGTTCACCTGCTCTTTTGCCCGGATCTCTCCACTCGCACTTACCTTGGATTTCAGAACATCCTTGCGCTGAGCCTTTGAGGTCTGAACCTGCACTTCCTCTTTGCGTGTGGCGTTGATGCTGAAGAAAATGATGAGGGCCAGTGCAACGGCGCCTCCGACGACGATGATGATTTTCTTGCGTTTGCTCATAGACTGCCCTCCGGCGACTCAAACTCACTTTATTACGAGTCCCGCTGCGCAAAAGTTTCACTTATTTGGAGACTTTTAAAGAAGTTAAGTTCCATAAAGGCAACATTCAAAGCCAATGAATCCTGGAAGGATGGAAATCCTATATTCTATAGAATTGGCCGAAGAAATGAAACCAGGCTGTGCTAAAATCCAGTTTTGTCCCCGGTCGGACCCTCCCGCTTGAGCAAATTTTCGTTTCACGATGGTTTTCCAGCAGTTATCGGCGTTCACTCACCGGGAGGAAGGGTTTTTGGCTAAAGCCGGGCTGCAGAGTTGGATCTTATTTATTATGAATAGATTGCGGACATTCTGGGAGTTTTCTCGACCGTTCACGCTGCTGACTCCGGCCGTCGGCATGATCGCCGTCGGCATGATCGCATGGGGAGCGGAGCCGCGGTTCTGCTCTACCTTTGGACACCCCCCGCTGAGAGTTTTTATCAATATCGCGGCCGGCGTTCGGGGCATACATCGATTGGGTGATTATCCGGAGCCCGGCGGAAGCCGCCAGAGGAGAGAACCATATCTCCTGGAAGCTCGTCTATGTCATGGTGATGAGCTTGTTCGCGGGCCTCGCCGCCCTCTATCTGTGGCCCCGTTAGTGAAATTTCGTGGTCCGACCCCGAAATTTCACAAGACCACGGACTCCCGGTACTCCCCAAACACGGCCCGCAGGCAATCGGAAATTTCGCCCACGGTAGCAAGAGACTCGACGGAGTCGAGTATGAACGGCAGGAGATTTCCGCGCCCTTCCGCCCCCCGCTTCAGGCGATCGAGGCTGGCCGCCACAGCGGCGCTGTCGCGCGTGGCTCGCAGCTTCCGGACGCTCTCCCGCTGGCTCTCGCCTGCAGTCTCGTCGACGACGAGAAGATCGACCGGTTTCTGTTCTTCGGATCGAAAACGATTGACACCGACGATCGCCGACTCGCCTGATTCGACGGCCCTTTGGGCCTGGTAGGCGGATTCCTGAATTTCGCGCTGGACATACCCGGTTTCGATCGCTCGCAGCATTCCCCCGAGGGCATCGATGCGGCGGATATATTCGGCGGCCTCCGCCTCGATCTTGTCGGTCAACGCCTCGACGGCATGGGAACCCCCGACGGGATCGACGGTCTGAGCCACACCGCTCTCGTAGGCCAGGATTTGCTGCGTGCGCAGGGCGATGCGCGCCGCAGTCGCGCTCGGCAGGGCCAGCGCTTCGTCGAGCGAGTTGGTGTGCAGGGACTGAGTCCCCCCGAGGACCGCGGCCAGAGCCTGGAGCGTGACCCGAACAATGTTATTTTCGGGCTGCTGCGCTGTCAGCGTGCTGCCCGCCGTCTGGGTATGGAAGCGGAGCATCCACGAGCGGGGATTTTTCGCCCCGAAGCGCTCGCGCATGATTTTCGCCCAGAGCCGGCGCGCGGCGCGGAATTTGGCGATCTCCTCGAGGAAATCATTGTGTGAATTGAAAAAGAACGAGAGCTGCCCCGCGAAGCCGTCGACTTCGAGCCCGGCATCGATGGCGCTCTGGACATAGGTGATTCCGTCGGCCAGGGTGAACGCCACTTCCTGAACCGCGGTGGAGCCGGCTTCGCGAATGTGATACCCGCTGATGGAGATCGGATTCCAGTTCGGAACCTGGTCCCGGCAGAAGGCAAAGATGTCGGTCGTCAGCCGGAGAGAGGGCGACGGCGGATAAATGAAGGTTCCGCGTGCGATATATTCCTTCAGGATGTCGTTCTGGATCGTTCCGCGCAGCGCATTCCAGGGCACGCCGCGGCGGCGCGCGATGCAGAGAACCATCGCGAGGAGCACTGCGGCCGTGCTGTTGATCGTCATGGAAATCGAGACGCGCTCCAGCGTAATGTCGCGCAGTAGAATCTCCATGTCGTGGAGCGAGGGTATGGACACGCCAACCTTCCCCACTTCGCCGGCGGCGAGCGGATGATCCGGGTCCATTCCCATTTGCGTCGGCAGGTCGAAGGCGACACTCAGACCGGTCTGCCCCTGCGAAAGCAGGTAACGATAGCGCGCATTGGACTCCTCGGCTGTGCCGAAGCCGGAATACTGCCGCATCGTCCAGAGTCGGCCGCGATACATGTTGGGATAAATGCCGCGAGTGAAGGGATATTCGCCCGGGAGTTCCGCGTTTTTATCGACAACCGGGGAAGCCGGAAGCCCTTCATTCGGATCCATATCAAATCTCCTAAGATTAAACCATTAGGATGTCTTGTCTGTAATATATTGATATTATAATGTTTACATCAAAATTGAATGGTCCAAAGCAAAGTTCAACCTTGACAGTGCGGGGGCCGTTCTCTAAGATACGGGTCAAGCGGTTCCTCAAGTGAGCAAACTCCTCCCGGCTCGACCGCCCGGTAAAAGTATTGTAAGGAGAACCGGATGTTGGATGCTGAAATCAAGCGGCTCATGAAAAGTCTCGGGGAAACGATCAATGAGACTTTGAACGACTCCCCCAAGATCAACGAATCGATTCAAAACATCCGAGATTCCGGTTACGAAGTCTACCTGATCATCGAAGCCAAGATCGGCTTTAACCGCAAGGCCAAGGGCGAGAACGAAACCATATCGCCACCGCAGAAATCCGAGGAACCTGTCCGGCTGCGCATCACTTCCGAAGATGCCAAGTTTTTGAAATCACTAAAGATAGCTATTGATTCAGAATCCTGATCGAGGTGTCGGAGCCTCCATCCCGCAGAAATCGCCGAACTTTAGCTGCCGGGGGTTTTCCCCGGCTGTGTGCCGCAATTGGAGCGCGCCGCGCGGGTTCTAGACCTTGTCGCCACCAACCGCCTGTGACAGCTTAGGGGCATCGGGGGATGTTTCGACAGCCTTGAGCTGGGATTTTTCTTCGGATCTCAAGGTTTTCTGATCGCTCATGTTGCACTTGCCTTCGAAGATGGCGCCGGCTTCGATTATGAGGCAGGGAGTATATAATTCGCCGTATACGCGGCCATCCTTGTGAATCTCGACCCTGTCGATGGCGTAAATTGCACCGCGGAACTCTCCGTTGATGGAGATTCTCTGGATGATGACCTCCGCTTCGACCTTTCCCTTCGCACCGATCACCAGGGATCCTTCCGAGCGCACTTTGCCCCTGACGATGCCGTCTACGCGTAGCCCGTGGGTGAAGGAGATTTCCCCCGTTATCTCGACGCCCTCACCCAGCAAGCTCTGGATTTCATGCGGCGCATCTTTTCTGAATTTCATATTGTAGCTCCATCCTACTATACGTTTTTGTTGGTGAGGATACCATAAATCCGGTCCAGGTCTTCCGGACTGAAAAAACGGATCTTGATCGTGCCGCTTCCCTTGGCGCCCGGGTCTCTCACGATTTCGACTTTGGTTCCATATATCAAGCGCAGGCGGTCGGTTGCGGCCATGACGTTCGGATCCGGGGCTTGAGGTGATTTAGCGTGTTTGCCGGCTTTGCCTGCCCAGCGTTCAGCCTCCCTCACCGACCAGCCTTTCTCGACCATGGTGGCGGCGACTTTGCTCATGTCCGAGGCCCCGACCCCAGAAGCAAGCAAGGCGCGCGCGTGGCCCGGAGTGAGCTTTCCTTCGGCCAGGAGCATTTTTACATGTGGAGGTAACTTAAGCAGTCTTAAAGCATTAGCGACAGTGCTGCGTTCTTTTCCCAGCCTTTCGGCGAGTTCCTCCTGCGTGAGGCCAAGCACGACGATCAGTCTCTGGTAAGCCTGAGATTCTTCAATCGGGTTGAGATTCTCCCTTTGGATATTCTCGATGAGCGCCAATTCGAGCAGCCGGTCATCGGGAACATCGCGTACGACTACCGGCACCTTGAGCAGCCCTGCGCGTTGCGCGGCCATGAGCCTGCGCTCACCAGCAACCAGTTGGTAGCCTCCCCCAACCGGGCGCACCAGGATGGGCTGAAGAACACCGTTGGTGCGTATGGAAGCGGCCAGCTCCTCCAGCCCGCGCTCATCCAATCTCAGACGAGGTTGATCGGGATTGGGTGTGATCTGGTCGATATCGAGCTCAGTCGCGGACGGCGTGCTCGTTTCCGCTTCCGGAATCAGCGCGCCCAGTCCTCTGCCCAGCACCTTTTTTTTCATGGTTCAGGAGTTCCTTGGCAAGATTAATATAGCTATCGGCACCCTTAGACCTGATATCATACAAAATAATAGGTTTACCGAAGCTCGGGGCTTCGGCTAAACGGATATTGCGCGGGATGGTGGTCGTCAATACCTGGTCGCCAAAAAAGCCCTTCAGGTCGGCACGGACCTGCGAGCTCAGGTTGGTACGCTCGTCGAGCATGGTGAGCAGAACACCCTGTATGGACAGTTTGGGATTGAGCGTGACTCGTATCCTCGAAATCGTCTCCAGCAGATCCGTGATTCCCTCCAGCGCAAAGTACTCGCACTGAATGGGCACCAGGATGGAGTGCGCGGCCACCAGCCCGTTCAAGGTTAGAATGTTCAGCGATGGCGGACTGTCGATAAGGATGTAGTCGAACTCGGATAATAAAGGAGTGAGCAGTTTCTTGAGAACAAACTCACGCTCCTCGAAATCTATCAGCTCTATGGCCGCGCCGGTCAGGTTTTTGTCCGCCGGAATGAGCTTGAGATTGTCCAACTGCGTATTCAGGATAACCTCTTTCAAGGGCACATTCAGAATCATGGCGTGATAGATGCTTTTCCGCACCGAGCCCTTTTGATATCCAAGACCGCTGGTACAATTCGCCTGAGCGTCCGTGTCCACAACCAGAACGCGCATGTCCGCCATCGCCAGGGCTGCCGACAGGTTTATTGCAGTGGTCGTCTTGCCGACTCCACCCTTCTGGTTTGTGATTGCGATTATTCTTCCCATGCGGTTTCCTGAATGTGCGGCCCGAGAATAACACAACCGACAAAATCCCCTCAATTCAAAAATCCGACCGGCGCAAATAGGGAGATATAAGAGTATGCGGTTGCGGGTATCCTATGTTTCACGTGAAACAGTAAACTAAGGCCTCTTATGATAAATGGAGAGCTGCCAGGCCGGTTTGTTTGGAACCTCACGCGTACACTCCAGCTTTAAGGAGGACTCCGCTATGCCCCCCTCGACCGGAACATCAACGCCTTGAAAGATCCAGAAGGCTGTCCCGGTTGCTGCCCTGCGCGCCAGCATCGTAAAGTCCTTGCGGCGGAGCCTAACAGCCTTCCAGGAAACACAATCCCAGACATCCCCCTCGCTCGAAGACTTCAATAAGGTCTCCAGTGTGCCATGGAATACCGAGGCGCGCTTCAAAAACAGCGCCTCGCATGCAGTCTCCAGGAAAACAGCGCGCTTTGTATGGCTCTCGACCATGCGCAGGTGCATGTCGGAGTTCAGCAGACAGAGAGACAGTGCCGGAAAGCCAGCCCCGCTGCCTATATCCAGGTGCCGCACAACGCCGCGGGGATAGAACTGGCCTGCCCATATCCCCTCTTCAAAGAGCGGGCCCACAATATCCCACGAGGTCGAGCTCACCAGGTTGATGCGGTTATTCCATTTTTCCAGGAGCCCGAGATAGGTCAGGAAGCCCCTGCCGCATTCGGCCGATATGCCATATTGGGACAGTAGCCGACGAAGCTGCCGCTCGTTGCTCACTGGCTGTTGCCTTCCTGCGGATCTTGCGCGGAAGATTCCTCTTTCCGCTCTGCAGAGCGGCGCTGTACACGCCGCATTTCCAGGTGCACATTAATTATGGCGATCGCCGCCGGGGTTACCCCCGGGATGCGGCCAGCCATGCCCAGATCGAAAGGATGTATTTTCGTCAACTTCTCCTTCATCTCACGGCTGAGTCCTTGGACGCCGGAATAGTCAAAATCGGGCGGGATGCGGCGTAAACTCAACCCTGCGAGCTTTTCCGCCTCACGCTCCTGCATGCGTATGTAGCCCTCATACCGTATTTCCAATTCGGCGCTGTGCCGCGCGTGGCGCTCCGGCCACATACCCTGCCGGACCAGCAATTCCTCCAGATCATCCAGCGTAATCCCCGGCCGTCTCAGTATCTGCTCCAGGGTTGATCCTTTCGCCGATTCATCGGCCAGCCTGTCTTCAAGCCCAGGACATGCCGCCTCAGACGGATTCCAGCGCTGGCTCTGAAGGAAACCGCGCAGCTTCGCCGCTTCCTCATACTTTGAATGCATCCGCGCGTAATCTTCCCGCGAAACCAGGCCCAACCGCCGGCCGATAGGGCTCAATCGCTTGTCGGCATTGTCTATGCGGAGCAGCAGGCGGAGTTCTGAGCGCGAGGTGAACATCCTGTACGGCTCGTCGACGCCCCGTGTGACCAGATCGTCGATAAGCGTTCCCAGATAGCTGTCCTTGCGCGGCAGAACCAGAGGCTCCTGGCCTAAGGCCGACAGCGCCGCATTGATCCCGGCGACCAGCCCCTGGGCGGCGGCCTCTTCGTACCCGGTCGTGCCGTTGATCTGACCGGCATGATAAAGGCCCGAAACCCTTTTGGTCTCCAGGGTTGATTGCAGTTCGGTGGGCTGGACAAAATCGTATTCGATCGCATAGCCCGGCCGAATCATGCGCGCCTGTTCGAGGCCCGGCACGGAATGCACCATCTCCTGCTGCAGGTCCGCAGGCATGCTGGTCGACATTCCATTCAGATAAACCTCGTGGGTATCGAGCCCTTCGGGCTCGATAAATATCTGGTGCCTCTCTTTGTCCGCAAACTTGACGATCTTGTCCTCGATGCTCGGACAATAGCGCGGTCCGATTCCGATAATCTCCCCGCTGTAAAGCGGAGAACGATGAAGATTCTGCCGCAGCAGCGTATGCAGGCGGGAATTGGTGTAGCCCACATGACAGGATACTTGCGGCAGCGTCACCGATTCCGTATGGAATGAAAAGAAGGTAGGCTCTTTATCCCCCCTCTGCTCTTCGAAGCGGGCATAATCGATCGTCCTGCCGTCCAGACGCGGTGGGGTCCCCGTCTTCAACCGCCCGACCGGAAAACCGATCTCCTTCAGATACTGAGCCAGCATAACGGAGGGAGATTCCCCGTTTCTTCCCGCGGGATATTTGCGCTCCCCCACATGTATCAACCCGTTCAGGAAGGTCCCCGTGGTAATGACCACGGCCCGGGCACCGATTCGCCTGCCATCCTGCACTTCGATCCCCGCCGCACGGCCACGATCAAGAATGAGGCTGACGACCTCCGACTGGCGCAGAAAAAGATTGGCCAGTCCCTCCAAAACTCGCCGCATCTCATTTCGATATTTAGACTTATCTGATTGGCAGCGGGGGGACTGTACGGCAGGACCGCGGCTGGCGTTCAGCAGACGAAACTGAATTCCCGTGCGATCGGCGACCCTTCCCATGATACCGCCGAGCCCATCGATCTCGCGCACGAGATGCCCCTTGGCAATCCCGCCGATGGCCGGGTTGCAGGACATCTGGGCAATCAGGTCGAGATTGACGGTGAACAGGGCCGTGCGGGCGCCGATCTTCGCCGCCGCTGCCGCCGCCTCGCACCCGGCATGCCCAGCGCCCACCACCACCACATCGAATTCCTCTTCAAATCCATGCATTCCTTGCCCCTGATGGTGTGGGTAATTCTATCAGAGTGCGGGGTTGTGTTTCGATTGCGGATTGCGGATTGCAGATTAAAAGCAGGCGCAGTGCGCCGGCCTGCGGCTGCGGCGCTGCGGCGCTACGGGTTACGATCAAATTTCCTATGACTGATATCCTGCAAATCCGAATTCGGCAAACCGCAATCCGCAATCGGCAGTGTCGGTCACTTGCCGATGCAAAATCGGGAAAAGATCTCTCCCAGCAGCTCCTCGGTGCTTGTCTTTCCGGTGATGGCGCCGAGCTCTTGCAGTCCGGCGTGGAGATCCACCAGCACGAATTCCTCCGAAATACCCTCGTGCAGGGCGCTCGCGGCGCGCCTCAGGTGTTCTTCGGCCGATTCCAGGCACCGGCAGTGGCGCAGGTTGGTAACGAGGATGCCGTCGCGCTGCGCGCCGAACAGATGGTCCAGGATTTCCTTTTGCAGCAGATCGATATGCGCTCCGGTCTTCGCGGATGCCTCCAACCGCGGCCACTCCCCCGCAAAAAGATTCTTTTCGGAGTCAGTCCAGCGGCCTGCGAGGTCGCACTTGTTCAACACCACGATGCACGACAGGCCCTGCAGCCGCCGGCGCAAGTCCTCGTCCTCCCCATCCGGTTTGAGGCTCACATCCACCACGAACAGAATCGTGTCCGCATCCGCTATGGCCTGAAGGCTGCGATCGACCCCGAGCTGTTCCACCTTGTCCCCGGAAGCACGGACACCCGCCGTATCCAGCAACCGGACCGGGATGCCCTCGAGGCTGGTAAACTCGCTGACCAGGTCGCGTGTTGTCCCCGGCATCTCCGTGACGATCGAGCGATCCTGTCTCAGGAGCGCGTTGAAAAGGCTGCTCTTTCCCACATTGGGCTTCCCCACGATCGCCATGCTGAAGCCGTCGCGCACGATCCTGCCCCGCCGGAACGAGTCGATCCATTGCCTCATCCCCCCGGAGATCGACTCCATTTTTCCCGCAAGCGCTGCGCGCGAGTCGAGCGTAAGGTCCTCTTCAACGAATTCCACCGCCGCTTCAAGCTGCACGATGACGTCCATCAGCGCTTTCTCGATGGGCCCGAGCTCTCGCGAAATCTGTCCTGCGCGCTGTCGCGCCGCAACCTGCGCCTGATAAAGAGTCGTCGCCTGGATCACGTCGTGGACCGCCTCCGCCTGCGCCAGGTCCATGCGGCCATTCAGAAACGCCCGCATCGTGAATTCCCCCGGCTCTGCAAGACGCGCGCCCATGGAGCACAGATGCTCCAAAAGAGCCGCGACCAGAACCGGACTCCCGTGCAGGGAAATCTCCGCCACATCTTCACCGGTATAGGAACCGGGCGCAGGAAATCTCGTGACCAGCGCCCGGTCCAGACTCCCACCCGAGCCCGGCTCTACGATCGTTCCCAGCGTCACCCGACGGGCAGCGGGTTCGCCCTCGGGCCCGTCAGCGATGAAGATCTTCCGGACCAGCGGGAAGCTTTCCGGTCCGCTCAGGCGCACCACGGCAATGCCGGCGCGGCCCGGCGCGGTCGACAGTGCGCAGATGGTGTCGTGAAGATTGCTCATATCGATTTCGGATTGCGGATGATACCGCCCCGCATCTTGGCTCTTGGTGTTCGATGGGAAATCCGCAACCCGCATTATCGCGCCGGAATCCGGCGCGATCGAATCCGTCAGGCAGGGTAGATGGTGATGCTGCGATGGTCGCCTTCGCCGTCGCTCTGCGAGCGCACGCCCTCGTAATTGGCCAGGGCCAGGTGGATTATCCGGCGTTCGCGCGGCGTCATGGGTTGCAGCGCCAGCGGCCGCTGCTGCGCAGCCACCTTCTTCGCGGCCATCTCCGCAAGCAGCCTAAGCTCGGCCTCCCGATGCTGCCGGTACTTTTCGGAGTCCAGCACAATGGAGGAGATCTTCGCCTCCTTGCCGGTGCGGAAGGCCTTGTTCAGAATGTATTCGATGCTGTTGAGCAGAGCTGCAGTATTGGAGAGCAGTTGCGGACGATCCGGTCCGGTGAGGTTGACGGACACGATTCCTTCCGACAGGGCCGCCTCCGCGCTCAGATCCATGCGCAGAGCCTCCACCAGCCGGACGCAGAATCGTGCGATTTCATCGATTCCGGCCTGCGCCGTTACGGGACTATCCTCGGGATTTAACTGCCGACTTTGAGTCACCTACCCACCTCTCCGCAATCTTCTGAAATCCGATTTGGAAGATATTACTGCACAGAAAATAGAGGTTCAAGCCGCTGGAAACGTTGAGGAACATCAGCGTGAACACCGCCGGCATGATCATCATCATCTTTGCCTGCGTGGCATCGGCCCCCGGCGCCATGGGCGTCATTTTCTGGGAAATCAGCATGGTGACGCCCATGATTATCGGGAGGATATAATAAGGATCCTTCTGCGAGAGATCCTGCAGCCAGCCGAAAAACGGCGCCTGGCGCAGTTCGATAGATGCGGCCAGCAACTGGTAAAAGGCGAACAACAGCGGCATCTGGAGGATCAACGGCAGACAACCGCCCAGGGGATTCACATCGTGCTCTTTATAAAGAGCCATAACCTCCTGGTTCATCTGGGCGCGTTTCGGATCCGTCTTCTTGTACTTTTTATAGCGCTCCTGGATCTCCTTAACCTTCGGCTGCACCACCTGCATCTTCTTCATGGAGAGCATCTGCTTCAACCTGAACGGGAAGAGCAGGAGTGTCAGCAGAAGCGTGAGCAGGATGATCGAAACGCCATAGTTGTGCGCGTAGGTGTTGATCCACTTGAGGGCGGCCAGCAGCGGGCGGACCAGAAACCAGAACATCCCGTAGTCGATCACCCCCGACAGGTCAACCCCCTTCACCGAGTCCAGGAAGGTCTGAGCTTTCGGTCCAAGGTAAAGCTCATACTGCACGAACCCGGGATTCGGAAGCGTGAGTCTCACCAGATCACGGTTCACTTCCTTCTGGTCGAGCCCCAACGTCTTTACCGACCGCTTCTGGAATTCGAATT
>Ga0315273_10001681_pt1 | contig 25386 bp, 24 predicted proteins | sample YL17G02_0_MG_FD_205753 | JGI IMG/M metagenome (GOLD analysis project Ga0315273, IMG submission 205753) | Sediment microbial communities from Yellowstone Lake, YNP, Wyoming, USA - YL17G02_0 | ecosystem: Environmental > Aquatic > Freshwater > Lake > Sediment | place: USA: Wyoming | collected... | reverse complement strand
CGGCTCGCGACGCAGATCGGCTCGCAGCTCGTCGGTGTGCTGTACATCCTCGACGAGCCCTCGATCGGCCTCCACCAGCGCGACAACAACCGGCTGATCGGCACGCTCGAGCGGCTCAAGGAGCTCGGCAACACCGTGCTCGTCGTCGAGCACGACGAGCAGATGATGCGCGCGGCGGACTGGCTCGTCGACATGGGGCCGGGCGCGGGCGTGCACGGCGGGTACGTCGTCGCCGAGGGGAAGGCGGGCGACGTGATGCGCAATCCCGCTTCGATCACCGGCCAGTTCCTAGCGGGCGAGCGCGAGATCGCGGTGCCGGAGCGACGCCAGGAGGACCGGGGCGCATTCCAGGTCATCGGTGCGACCCAGCACAACCTGAAGGGGATCGACGTCGAGTTCCCGGTCGGCAAGTTCGTCTGCGTCACCGGCGTCTCCGGGTCGGGCAAGTCCACGCTCGTGAACGAGATCGTCTACAAGGCGCTCGCGAACCGGCTCAGCCACGTGCGTGTGAAGCCGGGCGCGCACGAGGCGGTCGAGGGGATCGAGATCTTCGACAAGGTGATCGAGATCGACCAGAAGCCGATCGGCCGCACGCCGCGCTCGAACCCGGCCACCTACACCGATCTCTTCACCCACATCCGCGAGCTCTACTCGCTCACCCCCGAGTCGAAGGTGCGCGGCTACAAGCCGGGCCGCTTCTCGTTCAACGTCAAGGGCGGGCGGTGCGAGACGTGCAAGGGCGACGGCACGATCAAGATCGAGATGCACTTCCTGCCCGACGTCTACGTCCCGTGCGAGACGTGCAAGGGGCACCGCTACAACCGGGAGACGCTGGAGGTGCGCTTCAAGGGCAAGTCGATCGCGGACGTGCTCGAGATGTCGGTCGAGGAGGCCCTGCGCTTCTTCGCCAAGATCCCGAAGATCCGCCGGCGGCTGCAGACGCTCCACGACGTCGGGCTCGACTACATCTCGCTCGGCCAGCCGGCGACGACGCTCTCCGGCGGCGAGGCGCAGCGCGTCAAGCTCGCCGCCGAGCTGTCGAAGGTGGCGACCGGGCGGACGCTCTACATCCTCGACGAGCCGACGACCGGCCTTCACTTCGCCGACATCGAGAAGCTGCTCGAGGTGCTGCAGCGGCTCGTCGACGCGGGCAACTCGATGCTCGTGATCGAGCACAACCTCGACGTGATCAAGCAGGCGGACTGGATCGTCGACCTCGGCCCCGAGGGCGGCGAGGCGGGCGGCGAGATCGTCGCCGCCGGGCCCCCCGAGCAGGTCGCAGGCGTCGACGGCTCCTTCACCGGGCAGTACCTGCGGCCGCTGCTCGAGCGCCGGGCGGTCGCGGCGGCTTGAAGCGGGCATCACTCGAACGGGGGAGCGGCACCGGTCGCGGAAGCGCCGATCACGGCTTCATGCGGCGCCTGTCTGCGTTCCTCCTGGTCCTCGCCTCCGCGGTGGTCCTCGCGGGCTGTGCCGGCGTCGACGGGCAGAAGGCTCAGGATCTCCTCCTCCAGGCCGACGCGGCCCAGAGGGCGCTCACCTCCGAGCAGTTCTCGATGCGGATGACGATGAACGCCGCCGGGCAGGAGGTCGTGCTCCAGATGGCGGGCGGCGGTTACCTCAAGGGGCCGCAGGCCGGTGACGTCTACATGACGATGACGGGACAGAGCCCCGACGGGAAGTCGCTCGACGCCACCATCGTCAAGCGCGGCGACCTGGTCACGGTCAGGATGAACGGCCGGACCCAGATGCTCTCGGCCGCCCAGGCCCAGCAGCAGCTCGGCGGCCAGATGAGCTCGATGCTGAGCGGCGGCTTCGACTTCGCGCAGTACGTCAAGAACGTGAAGGTCTCCGAGACGACGCTTCCCGGCGGCGAGGCCGCCGACCAGATCGTGGGCGTGCTCGACACGCAGGGCGCCGCGAACTCGCTCACCAAGGGGCTCGGGCTCGGCAACCTCGGCCATCTCGGCGACACGCGCGCGGTGCTGACGATCTCCCGCAAGACGCACCTCGTCACCGCGGCCCTGATCGACATGAGCATGGACTTCCTGGGCAAGAAGATGACGATCAGCCTGACCTACGGGCTCACCGGCGCCAACGTGCCGCTCACGTTCCCGGCGGCCTAGACTAGGACGGTACCCTTGGCGCATGACCATGCGCCTCGAGGGACTCCACCACATCACCGCGATCACGGGCGACGCGCCCGGCAACCTCGACTTCTACGTGCGCGTACTCGGCCTGCGGCTCGTCAAGAAGACGGTCAACCAGGACGACCCCACCGTCTACCACCTCTTCTACGCCGACGAGCTCGGGAGCCCCGGCAGCGACATCACGTTCTTCGAGTACCCCGGCGCCCGCCGCGGGCGGCCGGGCGCGGGGATGGTGCACCGCGTCCTCTGGCGCGTCGCCTCCGAGGACGCGCTCGCCTTCTGGGAGGAGCGCCTGCACGAGGAGGGAGTCTCGACCCAGCGTCAGCCCGGCTCGTTGCGGTTCTCCGACCCCGAGGGCCTTGGGCACGAGCTCGTCGTGGACGGGAGCAGTGACGCGCCGCTCGTGGCCCGGCAGCCGGAGATCCCCGACGGGCTCGCGCTGCAGGGGTTCGCAGGGGTGCGCGCCTTCAGCACCGACCCGGAGCGGAGCCGCGCCTTCCTCGAGGGCGTGCTCGGCTTCGCGCCGGACGGGGACGGCTGGGAGGCCCGGGGAGAGGCTCGCGGCTCGACCTACGTCTTCGACGCGCCGCCCGCCGACCGGGGCATTCCGGGGGCCGGCACCATCCACCACATCGCCTGGTCGTCGAGCCTCGAGGAGCACGAGGCCTGGCACGGGCAGGTCGCCGCCGCGGGCGCGATGCCCTCGCCGATCATCGACCGCTTCTGGTTCCGCTCGATCTACTTTCGCGAGCCGAGCGGTGTCCTCTTCGAGCTCGCCACGCTCGGGCCCGGCTTCACCGCCGACGAGCCGCTCGAGACTCTCGGCCAGGCATTGACGCTGCCGCCCGCGTTCGAGCATCTGCGCCCGCAGCTCTCGGAGCTCCTGACGCCGCTGCCGGAGGTGGCGCGAGCCCTACCGACGTGAGCGCGAACGCCGCGGAGACGCATGCCCTCGAGCGGCTCTGGTGGAAGCGCGCGCTCGCGGTACTGGTTTCGCCGAGGCCGGTCTTCGCCGCGCTCCGCGACGACTCCGACCGGGCCGCCGCGGCGCTGCAGGAGCCCGTGCTCGCACTGATCCTGCTCGGCGGGATCGCCACCATGCTCGACGCCAGCGTCGCCGGGCACATGCTCGACGACCCGGTCGTGGACCCGCTGCTCGTCGCGGTCTGGGCGTTCGTCGGCGGCGGCTTCTACGGCACCCTGATCTACTGGCTCGGCGGCGGCATCCTCTCGGTCGCGGGCGACCTGCTCGGGAGCCCGGGCAGCTACCGGCGGGCCCGTCACGTGCTGGCGCTCTCGCTCGCGCCGCTCGCGCTCTCGCTCGTCACCCTGTGGCCGCTTCGGGTGGCCGTGCTCGGCAGCGACGTGTTCCGGTCCGGCGGCCGTGACTCCGGCGCCGCGGGCGCGGTCTTCGCCGGGCTGTCGCTTGCCTTCGCGGGCTGGTCGCTCGCGCTGCTGGTGATCGGCGTGCGTGCCGTTCACGGGTGGAGCTGGGCGCGCTCACTCGCCGCGACCGGGCTCGCCGGGGCGATCCCGGTCGCCCTCGTGGTGGTGCTCCGCCTCGTCTAGCCGGAGCTGCCGGCGACCTGTGACACGTAGGTCGCGACGGCCTGGATCTGCGCGGGGGTGAGCGTCCCCTTGAAGGACGGCATCGCGCCCTTGCCCGCGTTGAGGCGCAGGAGCGCCTTCGCCTTGGTCGGCATCGTCGCGTCGAGGTTCGGCCCGACCTTGCCGGACGTCCCGGCGTCCTTGAGCGTGTGGCAGGCGCCGCAGTTCTGGGTGAAGACCTCCTTGCCCGCCGCGGCCGCGGCCGCGCCTGTCGTCGTGGCGGTCGTGGCGGTCGCAGCCGTCGTCGTCGTCACCGCCGGTGTCTCGCCTCCGCCGCCCTTGCTCGGCGCGGTGTCGCGCCCGAGGAAGAAGCCGACCACGAAGAGCCCGATCGCAGCGGCGATCGCCGCCAGCAGGAACATCGCCTCTGCGGTCGCAACCGCACGCGGCTTCTTCTTGGCCCCTCGCATTGTCTGCACGATGTTGTAGACGAAGAGCAGCTGCGTCAAGCCGAGCGCGATCACGAACGGGATCGCCGCCTGCGCGAGGGTCATGTAGCGATCGGGCAGAATCGAGAAGCGGCGCGGCGCGCCCTCGAGCCCCTGCCACATCCAGAGCGCCGAGTTGATCATCCCGAACACGAATGTCAGCCAGATGTGCCACTTGGCCATCGCGTCGCTGTAGAGCGGCTTGCCGGTCAGGTCGGGCAGGAAGTAGTAGATCGCCGCGAAGATCGCAAAGCCGATGTTCAGCAGCGCCATGTGGTGGAAGTGCCCGACGATCCAGAGCGTGTTGTGGATCACCGTGTCGAAGGCGATCGTCGCGTTGACGACGCCGGAGAGGCCTGCGATCAGCCAGGAGACCAGGCCGAGGAAGAGCGCGGTCGAGGCGCCCGTCCACTTCCAGTCGGAGCGGTAGATCGTGAACGCGAGGCTGTAGAGGGAGAGCGCCGAGGGGATCGTGAGCGCGAACGTGATCGGTTGCATCGCCGTGTTGATCGAGGCCTGCACCGTCCCGGTCGGGTAGTCGAGGTAGACGTGGTGCGCGAACACGAACACGTTCGCGATCACGGCGATCACCCATGCGATCGCGATCACGTTGCCCGCCACGAGCTTGCGGTTCGCCAGCTTCGGGACGAGGTGGTAGTAGATCGCGACGGCCGGGAAGAGCAGCAGGTAGACGACGGGGTGGCCGAACCACCACAGCACGTTCTTCGCGAGCAGCGGGCTGACGTGGACGCTCGGCGCGAACGTCTGCACGATCATCTCGACGAGCAGCACGGCGAGCGGCAGCGTCGCGATGATCATGTCGATCGCGATCACCGTGAGCGGGATCACGGCGTAGGGGACAGGCTTCGCGCCGGTCGCGAACCGCTTCGGCCACAGGTAGCCGAACCCCATCGCGACCCCGAGCCTGTTCAGGAGCGAGCCCTTGACCGCGTGCAGTCCCGGCCCGATCACGGTGTCGAGGATGCTCAGGCACCACGTCACGATCGAGAGCCCGACGAGCAGCACCGAGGAGAGGAAGATCGCCGTCGCCCACTTGCCCCACTCGCCGGCGGAGTGGAACGGGATCGGGTACAGGAAGACCCACGAGCCGGCGAAGTGCATCGCCAGGGTCGAGACCAGCACCCCGGCGACGCCGACAACCATCAGCCACCAGGTCAGGCGCGCCATCGCCAGGCCGAAGCGGCGCAGCTCGAAGCCGAGCTCCTGCAGCACCCAGAACGCGAACCCCATCACCGCGAAGCCCGCCCAGCCGAGGAAGGCGCCGAGCCCGTGCGCGGTCATCAGCGCGTACCAGGTGTTGTCGCCGAGCCGGCCGAGGTTCGCCTGGCTGTCGCGGATCAGCACGCCGAGCAGGCCCGAGGCGAGCAGGATCAGCGTCGAGGCGACGACGTACTGGAGCGTGAGCCGCCGTGCCGTCTCCCTCACGGGACGACCTCGAAGTGGGTCTCCATCAGGTGGTGCCCGACGCCGCAGTACTCGAGGCAGAGGATGTCGTAGCGCCCCGGCTTCGTGAACGTGTGCACGAGCTTCTGCGTGTAGTTCGGCACGACCCCGATCTGGAAGAGGTACACGCCCTTCGAGTCGTAGACCGCGAAGTCGTGGTTCACGTCCCTCGAGCGCAGCACGAACTCGACCGGGACGTTCGCCTTGACCGTCGAGGCCGACAGCAGCCAACCGAACTGGTAGCCGGTCACGTTGACGACCTGGCTGTTCTTGGGGGCGGTCTTCCCGTACGGGATGAAGAAGATCGTCGCGAACAGGAGCACGACGAGGAAGGCGATCACGATCAGGAGCCAGTTGCGCTCACGGTGGGCGGCCTTCTGCTCGTCCATCGGGCCGCGGCTGAGCGTCGAGCTCGCGACCGCGATCGAGACCCAGACCGCGATCAGCGTCGCGATGCCGAAGGCGACCGCGATCAGGATTGCCGTTCCGCCCATCGGGCGGGAACCTAAAGCAGCCGCAGGACGTCCTGCAAGCCGCCTGCCTCAGGGACGCTCGACGACAGCCTCCGCCTCGAAGGCCGCGAGCTCCTCCGCGGGGATCGCATAGGTGTGCCGCTCCTCGGGGAAGGCGCCGCTTCGCACCTCGGCGACGTAGGTCTCGAGCGCGCGGCGGATCTCGTCCGCGAGGTTCGCGTACTGCTTCACGAAGCGCGGGGCGTGGCCGTCGTAGAGGCCGAGGAGGTCGTGCCAGACGAGCACCTGGCCGTCGCAGCCGCCGCCGGCGCCGATCCCGATCGTCGGGATCACGAGCTCGGCGGTGATCTTCGCGGCGACCGGCGCCGGCACCGCCTCCAGCACGAGCGCGAAGCAGCCTGCCGCCTCGAGCGCGCGCGCGTCGGCCAGCAGGGCGCGGGCCTTCTCGGCGCTGCGGCCCTGCGCCTTGAAGCCGCCGAGCATCGTCGCCGACTGCGGCGTCAGCCCGATGTGCCCCATCACCGGCACGCCGGCGCCGACGAGCGCACGCACGCGCGAGAGCGTCGCCCCGGCGCCCTCGAGCTTGACCGCCTCCACGCCCGCCTCCTTGACGAAGCGGATCCCGTTCTCGACCGCGCGCTCGTCGGAGACCTGGAACGAGCCGAACGGCATGTCGGCGATCACGACCGGCCGCCGCGCGCCGCGCGTCGTCGCCCGGGAGAGGATCACCATCTCCTCCATCGTCGCCGGGACGGTGGAGTCGTGCCCGAGCACCGTCATCGCCGCCGAGTCGCCGACGAGCACGAGGTCGACGCCGGCCGCGTCCGCGAGGGCGCCGCTCGGTGCGTCGTAGGCCGTCACCATCACGATCTTCTCGCCGCGGCGCTTCATCTCGTTGAGCTCGGTGAGCGGCAGCTTGCCGGGGGCCGGCGCGTTCGGGGCGGGGGTGCGCGGGCGCGTGGTCATGCGGGGTCTCCTTCCAGCGGGACGTTGTCGATCAGGCGGGTCGAGCCGACGCGGACGGCGACGGCGAGGGTCGGGCCGTCGAGGTCGGCGACCGTCAGGTACTCGGGCTCGAGCCCGGCCGCGGCGAGCACCGTGCGCGCCGCCTCGGGGTCGCGGGTGGCGAGCGCGCGCGGGATCGCGAGCGCGCGGAGGCGGTCGTCGGCCGAGAGGCCGGCGTTCCGGGACGAGACGGCGAGGCCGTCGGCATCCCGGACGGTCGGGACGACGCGGAGCTCGAGGCCGACGTCGAGGTCGCGGACGAGCTGCTCCAGCACGGCGACCTGCTGCGCGTCCTTGCGGCCGAAGTACGCGCGGTCGGGCGAGACGAGGTTGAAGAGCTTCAGGCAGACGGTGGCGACGCCGCGAAAGTGGCCCGGCCGGCACTCGCCCTCGAGACCCTCGGCCGCGCCCCCGGGCTCGATCCAGGTGGCGAAGCCCTGCGGGTACATCTCGGCGGTCCCGGGCGCGAAGAGGACGTCGACGCCCGCCCGCTCGGCGACCCGGGCGTCCGCTTCGAGGTCGCGGGGATAGGCAGCGAGGTCGGCCCGCTCGCCGAACTGGGCCGGGTTGACGAACACGCTCGCCACGACCAGATCGCACTCCTCGCGGGCGGCCTCGAGCAGCGCGAGGTGGCCCTCGTGCAGTGCCCCCATCGTCGGTACCAGCCCGACCACGGCGCCGTCTCGGCCGGCGAGCGCCTCGCGCAGCTCGGCCTTCGTGTGGGCGGTGATCACGGCGCCGTCACCGCCGCGAGGGCGCGGTACATCTCCTCGAGCTCGGGCCGGCGCGCGTGCAGCGCGGCCAGGTGCGCGTCCACGGTCGTCCAGTCGCCGCGCGCGATCGGCCCGGTCAGCTCGAACCCGTTCTCGATCGTCCGCGTCATCAGCGGCACGAGCGCCTCCGGCGGCGCGCCGGCCTCCTCGAACAGGCTCGCCGCGGCGCGGTAGAGCGTGACGAGGTAGTTCGAGGCGATCGCGGCGCCCGTGTGGTAGAGGGTGCGCACCGAGTCGGCGAGCTCGAAGGGCTCGAGCCCGAGCGTGCGTGCGAGCCAGAGGCCGTGCTCGAGCGCCTCGCCGGTCTCGGCGGTCACGGCGGCCCAGGCGCCGTCGAGCTGCTCGGGCCCGCGCGCGCGGGTGAACGTCTGGAGCGGGTGGACCGAGAAGCGGCGCGGATGCGGGTCGAGCGCGGCGAGCGGCGTCGCCCCGCTGACGTGCGCGAGCCACGGGCCGGGAGCGAGCGAGCGCGCGACCTCCGCGATCGCGGCGTCCGGAACGCACAGGATGATCAGCTCGGGAGCGTCCGGGGAGACGGTCACGCCGCGCTCGCCGAGACGGGCGGCGACCGCCGAGCCGACGCGGCCTGTGCCGATTACATGAATGCTGTCGAACACATGAGCTCCAGTTCCGTAGCGGATACCGGGCAGGACGCAGTGTACCCGCGCGAGGCGGTGCTCGACCTGCTGCGCCGCCACGGCCGCAGCCCGCTCTCGTTTCTGCTGCGCTACGAGGCGCCCTGGCAGGCGTTCCTCGCCCCGGAGGGGGCCGCGTGCTACCTGCCCGCGAGCGGCGCCGCCGTGCTGTGGTCCGACCCGCTCTGCGCTCCCGGCGACACCGAGCCGCTGCTGCGGAGCTTCACCCGCGCGAAGCGCGCCGAGGGGCTCGGGATCTGCCTCGTCGCCGTCGACGAGGTCACCGCGCGAGCCTCTCTCGCGTGCGGCTACTCCGTCCTCAAGGTGGGGGAGGAGCCGTGGTTCGAGCTCGACTCGTGGCGCCGGCCGGCCGGCAACCGCGGCAAGAACCTGCGCTGGTGCGTGAACCACGCGCGCCGGGAGGGCGTGACCGTAGAGGAGGCGAACCTGCACGACCCCGCGCTCCAGCAGGAGCTGGGCGACCTCCTCACGAGGTGGGAGGAGGTCGTCGGCCGTCCGGTGGCGCGCTCGGTCCTGCGACCCTCGCCGCTCGACGAGATCGACGAGAAGCGGATCTTCCTGGCGCGACGCGACGGGCGCCTGGAGGCGTTCGCGGCCTGCTCGCCGATCTACGCCCGCGGCGGCTGGTACCTCGAGGATCTCTTCCGCGCGACGGGCGCCGTCAACGGCGCGAGCGAGCTGCTCGTCGTCGAGACGCTGGCGGGCCTGCGCGAGGCCGGCGCCCGCTCGGCCGCGCTCGGGATCGCCCCGTTCCGCGGCTCGGGGGAGCAGCTCGACCGGCGCGCCCGCTGGCTCGGTCGCACGCTCACCTTCGCATTCCGCTACCTCGACCGCCGCTACGGCTTCGCGTCGCTGGCCGGCTACGAGGCGAAGTTCGAGCCGTCGGCCTGGGCGCCGCGCTACGTCGCGTTCTCACCGCCGTGGCCGCGGCCCAGTGTCGTGCGCGCCGCGGTCAAGTTCCTCGACGCGTAGCCCTCCAGCCGCTGCTCGAGCGAGGCGCGCACCGCGGGCCACTCATCCATGACCACGCTGTACCACGCCGAGTCGCGCCGCTCGCCTCCGCGCACGACCATGTGGCGGCGGTGGATTCCCTCGAACTCCGCCGGCAACGCGGCAAGGGCCGCGCGTGCGCGCCCGTTGAGCGCATCGGTCTTGAACTCGACCCGTAGGCACCCGAGCTGCTCGAACGCGTGGCGGAGCAGGAGGTACTTCGCCTCGGTGTTCGCGCCGGTGCCCCAGGCGGCCGGCGTGAGCCAGGTGTGGCCGATCTCGAGCCGCCTGTGCTCGGGCGCGAGCGACATGTAGCTCGTGCTGCCGGCCGGGGCCCCGTCGCGCAGGACGGTGAACGGGGCGCGGGCGCCGGACTCCTGCTCGGCGAACGCCTGCTCGAGCCAGACGTCCACGTCGCGTGTGACCATCCATTCCCAGGCGGCGGGGTCGGCGGCCGCCGACCGAAGGCCGGGCTCGTGTCCGCGGGCGAGCGGCTCCAGCACGACGAGCCGCCCGACGAGGCGCGTGGAGAGCTGCTTCCACATCTCACGCGCATGTGTACCTGTCGCGGCGGGTCCGGCGCCTTCGGGCGTCCGTCCAGGGGAGCCTATTGTCACCACACACCAGTGGACGGACACCATCTACGCCGTGAGCGGCAGCGGCTCCTGCGGGAGCTCGGCCAGCGGCGGCTGCCGTCCGGCGGCCGGTCGAGAATCCCGGTCGGATCGTGATTTCCCGTCCCGCACGCCGTTGGTAAGGTCTGCAGTCAAGGTGCCTATCTACGAGTACGTCTGCATGGAGTGCGAGTCGCACTTCGAGGAGCTCGTCAGGTCGTCCGGGCAGGACGTTCCGTGCCCGGACTGTGAGTCCACGAAGGTCGTCAAGCAGTTCTCCGTATTCGCGGCTCACGGCACCGCCGGCCAGCCCAGCTTCGGCGGCGGGGGCTGTTGCGGCGGAAGCTGTGGCTGCGGGCACTGACCTCTTCGCCTACGGCGAGCTCCACGCCGGCTGCACGCGCTGCCGGCTGGCCGAGGGCCGCACGCAGGTCGTCTTCGGCTCGGGCGATCCGAACGCCGACCTGATGTTCGTCGGCGAGGCGCCGGGCTTCCACGAGGACCGGCAGGGCGTGCCCTTCGTCGGCCAGGCCGGCAAGCTGCTCGACCGCCTGCTCGAGGGGATCGGGCTGAGCCGGAGCGAGGTCTACGTGTCGAACGTGCTCAAATGCCGCCCTCCGGGCAACCGCGACCCGCAGGCCGACGAGATCGAGGCCTGCGAGCCCCATCTCTTCCGCCAGATCGAGCTGATCGAGCCGAAGGTGGTCGCCACGCTCGGCAACTTCGCCACGAAGCTGCTCTCCGGCCGCCCGCTCGGAATCACGCGCGTCCACGGCCAGGAGCAGGAGGTCTCACTCGGCGGGCGGCGCGTCCTGCTCTACCCGATCTACCACCCGGCCGCGGCGCTCTACACGCCCGCGATGCTGAAGGTGCTCGAGTCCGACTTCGCGCGCCTCCCGGCGTTGCTCCAGGGCCTCGCCGCGGCCCCGGCCGCTCCGCCGCCGCCGGCGTTCGTGCCCGAGCCGGCTCCGCCGGCCGCCGCCGTGCAGGTCGAAGCCGCAGCCCAGCTCGGCCTCTTCTGAGCGCGGTGGAGCTCACCTCCTCCTCGCCCGGGGAGACGGAGGCGATCGCCGCGAGGCTCGCCGCGGCGCTCGGCCCGGGCGACGTCGTCACCGTGTCGGGCGAGCTCGGCGCCGGCAAGACCACCTTCGTCCGCGGCGCCTGCCGCGCGCTCGGCGTCGAGGGGCCCGTCACGAGCCCGACCTACACGATCGGCCACCGCTACGCGGGCCGGGTGCCGGTCTCGCACCTCGACCTCTTCCGTTTCGCCTCGGTCTCACCGGCCGAGTGGGGCGACCTCGAGCCCTATTTCGACGGGGCCGTCTGCTTCGTCGAGTGGCCCGAGGCCGCGGGGACCGGGCTGCCGCCGGTTCGCGTCTCCGTCCGTTTGCGGCACGTCGACCCCACACATAGACTTGTGGAGCTCGAGAGCCAGGAAAAAGCCCTGCTAGAGAGCGTATTTTAGGGTGCTCATACTCGCCATCGACACGGCCACCGGGGTAGCTACGAGCGCGCTTGTCGCCGACGGCGAGGTGCTCGGGGAGCGCAGCTCGCGTGCCTCGACGGTGCTCGAGGACATCGACGCGCTGCTGCGGCAGGGCGGGCGCAGGGCGGGCGAGGTGGACGCGATCGCGGTGGGGACCGGCCCCGGGAGCTTCACGGGCGTGCGCATCGGCCTCGCCACCGTGCGCGGGCTCGCGTTCGCGCTGGACGTCCCGGCCGCGGGCGTCTCGACCCTGGCTGCGCTCGCCGCAGGTGCCCCGGGCGCGGTGCCCGTGGTGGACGCGAAGCGGCACGAGGTGTTCGCGCTGCTCGACGGCGAGCCGCGGTGTCTCGCTCCGGGCGACCTGACGGTGGAGCCGGGAACGACGTGTGTCGGCGACGGCGCCCGGCGGTACCGCGAGCTCCTCGAGGCCGCCGGCGCGGTCGTGCCGCCCGACGCGAGCGAGCTGCACCTGCCGCGCGCGCGGTTCCATGCGGCGCTCGCGCGCGAGTTCGGCCCGGCCGAGCTCGTCGAGCCGCTCTACCTGCGCCTTCCCGACGCAGAGGCCACGGCGTGACGATCGAGCTGCGGCCTCTGAGCGCGCGCGATCTGAGCGCGATCGAGGAGATCGAGAAGCGCTCGTATCCGACGCCGTGGTCGCGCGCGATGTTCGCGGGCGAGCTCGCCAAGCCGTCGTCGATCTGCGTCGGCGCCGTCGACACCGAGGCGGGCGCGCTCGCCGGCTACCTGATCATCTCCCGCTACGTCGACGCCTGGCACGTGATGAACGTCGCGGTCGCGCCCGAGTACCGGCGCCGTGGGATCGCGCATCTCCTGCTCGAGCGGCTGTTCGAGCTGACCGCCGGAGACGAGCGGCGCGGCTACACCCTCGAGGTGCGTGTCTCGAACGGCGACGCGATCCGCCTCTATGAGCGGCTCGGCTTTGTCGCGAGAGGAATTCGGCGCGGCTACTACACCGACAACCGCGAGGACGCGCTGATCATGTGGAAGGACCCCGTCGAGGAAGCGGCGGAGCCCGCGGTCGGCGCCTCGTGATCCTCGGGATCGAGACCTCCTGCGACGAGACTGCGGCGGCGCTCGTCGAGGAGGACGGGACCGTCCGCTCCAGCGTCGTGTCCTCGCAGGCCGACCTGCACGCGCGCTACGGCGGCGTCGTGCCGGAGATCGCGTCCCGCCGCCACCTGGAGCTGATCGTGCCGGTGCTGCGCGAGGCGCTCGGGGAGGCCGGAACCACGCTCGACGACGTCGACCGTGTCGCGGTCACCCAGGGGCCGGGCCTGATCGGGGCGCTGCTCGTCGGCCTGGCCTCGGCGAAGGCGATCGCGTGGGCGCGACGGCTGCCGCTCGTCCCCGTGGACCACCTGCACGGCCACGTCGCCTCGCTGTACCTCCAGCCCGACCCGCTCGAGCCTCCGTTCCTCTGCCTGCTCGCGAGCGGAGGCCACACGATGCTCCTCGACGTGCGCGAGCGAGGCTCGTTCCGCGTGCTCGGCACGACGCTCGACGACGCGGCCGGGGAGGCGTTCGACAAGGGCGCCCGCCTGCTCGGGCTCGGCTATCCGGGCGGCGCTGCGATCGACCGTCTCGCGCAGGCGGGCGATCCCGAGGCCTACCGCTTCCCGGTCGCACGCGTGCCGGGGCTCGACTTCTCGTTTTCGGGCGTGAAGACGGCGCTCCTCTACGCCGTGCGCGACCTGCCCGAAGCCGAGCTGGACGCGCGCCGCGCCGACCTCGCCGCGAGCTACCAGGGCGCGATCGTCCGCGCGCTGACCGAGCGCGTCGAGGCGGCCGGGGCAGAGCGGGTCGCGGTCGTCGGCGGTGTTGCCGCGAACTCGGCTCTGCGGGGAGGGCTGCCGGGAGCCGAGTTCGCGCCGCTCCCGCTCTGCACCGACAATGCGGCGATGATCGCCTCGGCCGCCCGCTACGTGGAGCCCGTCTCCTATCCCCGCTACCTTGGGCTCGATGCGTACGCCTCGTCGGCTTGAGCCGCGCGCGACGGCGCCGCTCGGGCTCCTCGCGGTCGGTGCGGCACTGGCGCTCCTGCTCGCGGGCGGCGGCGGCGCAGGCGGGGGCACCGTCGCCCCGCAGGCTCCCGCCCCCGCAGCGTGGGCCGGGCTGGTCGGCGGCCCGCGGCCGCTCGTGTTCGCCGGCCAGCGCGTCCTCGTCGTGCTCAAGGCCCCCTCGCTTGCGGACCGTCTGGCCGCCGCCGGCGGAACGGCCGACGCAGCCGACGAGCGACGCTGGACGTCGAGCGCGCAGACGGCTCAGCGGCGGCTCATCTCGCGCCTCGCGATCGAGGGGGTGCTCGTCCGCCCCGAGTACAGCTACACGCGTGTCCTCAACGGCTTCTCCGCAGCGATCGATGCACGCGGGATCGGCCTGCTCGACGGTGCTCCCGAGGTCGCAGGCGTCTACCCGGTCAGGGCTGCGTACCCCGCGTCGGTGTCGGGGTCGCAGGCTCCACGGGCCGTGCCGGACGGCGGCCTCGGTCACCGGATAGCGCTGCCCGGCCGCGACGGTCGCGGGGTCACGATCGCGCTGCTCGACACCGGAGTCGACCGCGCCCAGCCGTACCTGCGCGGGCGCGTGCTGCCGGGTTACGACATCCTCCGCCGGCACGGCGACGCGCTGCCCGGGGCGAAGCCCGGCGACCCCGCGAGCATCGAGGAGCACGGCACGGAGCTTGCGGGCGTGCTCGTCGGGGCAGGCGGGCCGTCCGGGCTCGCGGGTGTCGCGACCGGCGCGACCATTCTGCCTCTGCGGGTTGCCGGCTGGCAGCCCGACGCCGCGGGGGAGTGGTCTGTCTATGCCCGCACCGACGAGATCGTCGCGGGGCTGGAACGGGCCGTCGACTCGAACGGCGACGGCGACACGCACGACGCGGCGCGGATCGCGCTCATCGGGCTCGCGGCGCCGTACGCCGCCTTCGCCGACGATCCGGTCGCGCGCGCCGCCGAGGGCGCGTCCCGGCTCGGAACCCTGGTCGTGACGGCAGCCGGGAACGACGGCCCCGCGGGGCCTGACTTCGGGAGCATTGCCGGCCCAGGCGGGGCTCCCGCCGCGCTCACGGTCGGCGCCGCCGACCTGCGGCAGAGCGGCGACCAGGTGCGCCTCGTCGTCCGCGCCGGCCTGCGCGTGCTGCTCAACGAGGTGGTGCCGCTCGCCGGAGCGGTCGCGCCGCGCCACGCGATCCACTTGCGCGTCGCACTGCCCCGGCCGGCGGAGGATGGCTCGAGCGTTCCGGGGATCGGCGCGTTCTTCGACCGGCGGGGCTTCAGCCTCGTCGCCGGGCGCGCGGCGCTCGCGCCCCGGAGCAAGGCCCCGCGCGACGTGGCCGAGGCGGCGGCGCTTGCGGGCGCGGCCGCCGTGCTGCTCGACGGGGCGCGCCTGCCCTCCGGCAGCGTGGGTGTCGACGAGCGGGCTCCCGTGCCGGTGATCGGGCTCTCCGCGGCGGCCGGGAGCGCGCTGCGTGCAGCGCTGGAGAGCGGCGCGGACGTCGGCGTCTCGATCGGGCCGCTCCGCTCCGCCCTCAACCCGGCGCACGGGCGCGTGGCCGCCTTCTCCTCGCAGGGGCTCGCCTTCGACGGCCGGGTCAAGCCGGACCTCGTCGGGCCGGGCGTCGGCGTTCTCACGTCGGCGCCCGGCGGCTTCGAGACCGTCAGCGGCACGAGCCTCGCCGCCGCCGCGGTCGCCGGGGCCGCGGCTCTGCTCGCAGAGGCCCGGCCGGAGCTGGACGCGACCGCGCTGAAGGGCGCGCTCGTCGGCACCGCCGCGCCGCTCGCGGCCGACTCTCTCGGCGCCCAGGGCGCCGGGCTGGTCGACGTCTCGGCGGCCGCATCCGCCGAGCTCGTGGCGGAGCCCGCGACGCTCGCGCTCGGCCGCGCGACCCGCGCCGGCTGGAGCGCGCGCCGCGTGCTCGTGATTCGCAACATCTCGAGCCGGCCGCGCATCGTGCGCGTTTCCGTCGAGAGCACGTCGGCGGTCTCGCTTTCGGCCCGCCCCCGGCGGCTCACGATTCCCCCCGGCGGATCGCGGCGGGTCGCCTTGGTTGCACGCGCCGAGGTCGCGCCGGCCGGAGCGCCGCCCGCCGAAGGGGTGCTGCAGCTCACGGTCGCGGGCGCTCCGACAGCTCGGGTTCCCTGGGCGGTCGCGTTCGGAGCCGCCCCGCGCGACCTCGTCTCGCGCGTCCGGCTCTTGAGCCCGATCCTGCACGCCGGGTCGCTCGCGCCCGCCCTGCTGACCCTTCGCCTCGGTCTGTTCCGCCCGTCCACGCGCGGCTCCGGGCAGGCAGCGGTGACCCCGGTCTCCCGCTTCGACATCGAGCTCCGCGACGCGGACGGGCAGGCCCTCGGGCTGCTCACGCGGGTGCGCGACGCCCTTCCGGGCACGTACGCCTTCGCCGTGACCGGGCGCGCTCCGTCGGGCGCGCCGCTTGCGCCCGGGAGCTACACGCTGCGCCTGGTGGCCTTCCCGACCGACGGCGGCCCGGCGACGGTCCGGACGGTCGGGATCGCCGTCCGGTAGCCGCCTATACTCGGCCTGGGTCGCCCGTTCACCGGCGCGATCGTCCAGAGAAAAAGGAGCAACCGTGAGCACAGCTACCGTCTCACACCTGCGCGAGAATCCGTTCGAGATCGCGCGTGAGCAGCTTCGTCGCGTCGCCGCCGTGTTCGGCATCGACGCGAATCTCGTGAACGTCCTCCAGGAGTGCAAGAAGGCCGTCGAGGTTTCGATCCCGGTCTCGATGGACAGCGGGGAGACCCGCGCGTTCAAGGGCTTCCGGGTCACGCACAACGTTGCGCGGGGGCCGTCGAAGGGCGGCATCCGCTACCACTCCGACGTCACCCTCGACGAGGTGAAGGCCCTCGCGATGTGGATGACCTGGAAGTGCGCGCTGATGGGGATCCCCTTCGGCGGCGCCAAGGGGGGGATCGTCTGCGACCCGAAACAGATGTCCCGCGGCGAGCTCGAGCGAATGACGAGGCGCTACACGAGCGAGATCATCAACGAGATCGGCCCCGAGAAGGACATCCCGGCGCCCGACGTCGGTACCGACGCGAGCGTGATGGCGTGGATCTTCGACACCTATTCGATGAACAAGGGCCACTCGGTGCTCGGCGTGGTCACCGGCAAGCCGCTCACGATCGGCGGCTCGCTCGGCCGCGAAGAGGCGACCGCGCGCGGCGCGCTCTACTGCGTCGAGGACTACGCCAGGAAACGCGACATGTCGTTCGACGGGATGCGAGTCGTCGTCGAGGGCTTCGGCAACGTCGGCAGTTTCCTCGCGAAGTTCATCGCCGAGGAGGGCGCGACCGTGATCGGGATCTGCGACTCGCGCACCGCCCTCCACAACGCGAAGGGGATCGACGTGCCGGCGGCGTTCGCGCACAAGCGCGAGACGGGCGGGCTGATCGGCCTCGGCGGCGCCGAGGAGCTCACCCACGACGAGCTGCTCACCCTCGAGTGCGACGTGCTCGCGCCGTGCGCGCTCGAGCAGGTGATCACGACCGACAACGCCGACCAGATCCGCGCGAAGGTGATCGTCGAGGGCGCGAACGGCCCCGTCACGCCGACCGCCGACGAGATGCTCGAGGAGAACGGCATCGCCGTGATCCCCGACGTGCTCGCGAACGCGGGCGGCGTGGTCGTCTCCTACTTCGAGTGGGTCCAGGGCCTCCAGGAGTATTTCTGGAAGGAGGCCGAGGTCAACGCGAAGCTCAACGAGATCGCCTCGAAGGCGTTCGAGGAGACCTGGGCGACGGCGGAGAAGCGGAACGTGACCATGCGGCTCGCCGCGTACGGCCTCGCGGTCGAGCGCGTCGCCGAGGCGACCGTGACGCGGGGGATCTACCCGTAGCGGTCACCCTCTACCACGCCGCCGGGTGCCACCTCTGCGACCGGGCCCGCGCGCAGCTCGAGGAGCTGCGCGCGGAGCTCGGCTTCGTGCTCGACGAGGTCGACATCACGGGTGATCCCGCGCTCGAGGCCCGCTACCGGGAGTGGCTCCCGGTCGTCGAGGTGGACGGGGAGCGGGTCTTCACCCACTACGTCCATCCCGAGGCGCTCCGGCGCCGGCTCGCCGCACAAACTCCCGGCTAGCCGGTACCTTTCACGGCGGTTCTGTGCGGCTGGCAGAATGCGCGGGGGTGTCACAAACTTCGACGCAAGGAGCGGGTGTGGCGGATCGGCTGACGGTGGGCGTGGCTGCACGCCTCTCCCGGTACCTGCAGGTGCTGACGCAGGCGAAGAAGATGGGGAAGGAGCGCATCTCGTCGCAGGAGATCTCCGACTACACGAACATCAACGCGACGCAGATCCGCCGTGACCTGTCCGGCTTCGGCAAGTTCGGCAAGCGGGGGGTCGGCTACACGATCGACTCGCTGCTCGTCGAGATCCGCTCGATCCTCCGCACCCAGGGCCAGCACAACATCGCCCTCGTCGGTGCCGGCCGGCTCGGACAGGCGATCGCGAGCTCGCCGATCTACGCCGAGCACGGGATCAACATCGCGGCGGTCTTCGACTCCGACCCGGACAAGGTCGGGCGCATGATCGGCGGCGTCGCCGTGACCGACGTCGGGCAGCTCCCCGGGATGGTGCGCGACAAGAACATCATCGTCGGCGTGCTGGCCGTCCCCGCCGCCACGGCACAGGGCGCGGCCGACCAGCTCGTGGCCGCGGGCGTGAAGATCGTCTTCAACTACTCCGAGGCGCTGCTCGACGTGCCCTCCGACGTCGCGGTCCACACGTCGAACCCGGCGGTCGACCTGCTCCACGCGCTCTACTTCCACCTCGCCTAGGGGTCTGACGCGCCCGTGAAATGGGAGGCCCGACCCCGCCCTCCTACCACTCAGCCTAGCGGCGTATTTCGCGCGCGTGGGACACGGGACTGCGCCGAGTCTGTGACGCTTCCTCCACACTGAGCCCGCGATGCGGATCCTCATCTGGCACGGCTACCTGCTCGGCGGCACCGGCTCGAACGTCTACACGCGCGCGCTCGCACGCGAATGGAGTCGGGCCGGGCACGACGTGACCGTGCTCTGCCAGGAGCGCCATCCCGAACGCTACGACACGGGCAGCGCGGTCGTGCTGCGGCCCGAGATCGGGCCGCAGCTCCCGGTCTTCGTGCTCGACGACTACGAGGGGCTCGAGGTCGTGCTCCTCCAGGACATGTCTCTGGAGGCCCGTGCCCGTTACGTCGAGGCGAATGCGCGGGCGATCCGCGAGCTCCTGCCGGCTGACCTCCTCTTCGCGAACCACGTTCTCGTCGGCGGCCCGGTCGGGGCCGCGAGCGGCCTGCCGTTCCGCGTCAAAGCGCACGGCTCGGAGCTCGAGTACTCGATGCGCGGGAGGCCCGAGCTCGTCGCCTGGGCGCGCGAGTCGCTCGCCGCGGCCGAGGCGGTGTTCGTCGGCTCCGAGCACATCCGCGCCGTGCTCGAGGAGGTGATCGGCCAAACCGAGCGCGTCGTCGAGGTGCCGCCGGGCGTGGACGTCGAGGAGTTCCGCCCACGTCCGCGCGCCGAGGCGCTCGCCGCCCTGCTCGAGGAGGCTCGCCGCGACCCCCCGAACCCCGGCAACGCCGACGCGAGGCTCCCCGACGAGGGCAACGCCGGGCGGCTCGAGGCGTTCTTCGCCGACGAGCGGCCGACCGTGGTCTTCGTCGGCAAGCTGATCCACAACAAGGGCGTCCACGTCCTGTTCGAGGCGCTCCGCGGCCTGGACGCACGCGCCGTGATCGTGGGCTTCGGCGACCACCGCGCCGAGCTCGAGGCGCAGGCGCCGCCCGGCACGCTCTTCACCGGCGCGCTCGAGCACCGCCATCTGCGCCACCTGCTCCCGCTCGCCGACGTCTCGGTCGTGCCGTCGATCTTCCCCGAGGCATTCGGCATGGTCGCCGCCGAGGCCGCCGCCGCCGGGGTACCGCCGCTGGTTGCGCGCCACTCGGGACTCGCCGAGGTCGCGGCGGGGATCGAGCTGGAATACCCGCCCGAGCACCGCGACCTCGCCGGGTTCGAGAGCGGCGACGCCGACGACCTGGCCGCAAAGCTGCGCCGCCTGCTCGCGCTCCCGCCAGCCGAGCGGCGGGCGCTGGGCGAGGCCGCCCGCCTCGCCGTCGTCGAGCGCTGGAGCTGGACCGCCGTTGCGGAGCGGCTGCTCGGGCCCGTCGAAGGTTAACCTTCCGGCGATGGGAGACGCCCAGCGCCTCAACCCGGAGGAGCAGCTCCGCTTCGCGCGCGAGCAGTTCGAGTCCGCGCGCGACTTCACGGTCGCGGTCGAGGAGGAGTTCGCGCTGCTCGACCCCGGGTCGCTCTCGCTCGTCAACCGGTTCGAGGACGTCCAGGCCGCTGCCCGCGGCACCGAGCTCGAGCCCCACCTCGTCGGCGAGCTGATCGCCTCCGAGGTCGAGGTCAAGACGGGCCTCTGCGAGAGCTTCGGCGAGGCGGCGCAGGCGCTCGGCGAGCGCCGGGCGCAGCTCACCGCGCTCACCGACCGGCTCGGGATCGCGCTCGGGGCCACCGGGACGCACCCCTGGAGCCCGTGGCAGGAGCAGCGGATCATCGACACGCCCCACTACCGCCGCAACGACGAGCTGCTCCGCTACGTCGTCTGGCAGAACAACAGCTTCGGCATGCACGTCCACGTCGCGATCAACGGCCCGGACCGCGCCGTGCGCGTCTGCAGCGCGCTGCGCCCGTTCCTGCCCGACCTGCTCGCGCTCTCGGCCAGCTCGCCCTTCCTCGAGGGGATCGACACCGGCCTGCACTCGGCGAGGACGCAGATCTTCACGCGGATGTTCCCGCGCTGCGGCATCCCCGACAGCTTCCCGGGCTGGGACGAGTGGGAGGCCTACGTGCGCCTGCTCTACGGAACCGGCTCGATCGACGAGTTCACGCAGATCTGGTGGAGCGTGCGCCCGCACCTCGCCTTCCCGACCGTCGAGGTGCGGATCTGCGACGCGCAGCCCGACCTCGCCGAGTCGCGCGCGCTCGCCGCGCTCGTCCATGCGCTCGTCGTGCGCGTCGCCCGCGCGCTCGACGAGGGCGAGCCGCTCCCGGAGCATCCGCACCGGCTGATCGAGGAGAACCTGTGGCGCGCGATCCGCTATGGCCTGTCGGGTGATTTGATCGACCTGGACCGCGGGATCGTTCAGCCGGCGCGGGCCCGGATCGAGCAGCTGCTCGAGTGGGTCGCCCCGGTCGCGGAGGAGATCGGCGCGGCGCCGTTCCTCGCGCTCCCCGCCGCGAACGCGGCGGAGCGGCAGCTTGCGCGCGCGGCCGAGGGCGCGTCGTTCCGGGAGATCTACGCCGAGCAGGTGCTCGGGGCGGCGCGGGTCGGTGGCTGACGAGCCGTCCGCCGACGAGCTCGTCGAGGAGCTGCGCCGCGCCAAGGTCTCCGACCTGCTCGTCCACACCCTCTCGATGGTCGCCTCGATGGGCTTCGCGAAGCTCGCCCCGGAGGGGCGCGACCTCGAGCAGGCGCAGATCTCGATCGAGGCGCTGAAGGCGCTCCTGCCCGTGCTCGAAACTCACGTCGACGAGCCCGTGATGCGTGACTTCGGCCAGGTGCTCGCCAACCTCCAGCTCGCGTACGCCGACGCGGCGAAGGCGGATGCAAGCAGCTGAGCGGACGGACGGAAGCCGGTGCTTTCGACCGCTCCTTGTGATACAAAACTGCCCGCGCCGAGGCGGGCTCGGCACTGACTTTGTGAGGGGAGCCGAGCGATGAACTTCTTCAAGGATCATGCGGTCGCCTTTGCGCTTGTATGCGCCGTGATCGCGATCGCGTGGGGCATCGGCCTCATCTACTGGCTGCTGCGCCGGCCCGCGGGCAACGAGCGCATGCAGGAGATCTCGCGCGCCGTCCAGCAGGGCGCCGCCGCGTACCTGCGCAAGCAGTACACGACGATCGCCGTGGTCGCGATCGTGCCGTTCCTCCTGCTCGGCTTCTACGACAAGCTCGGCTGGGGAACCGCGTTCGGGTTCCTGATCGGCGCGGTGCTCTCGGCCGCCGCCGGCTTCATCGGGATGAACGTGGCCGTGCGCTCGAACGCGCGCACCGCCGAGGCCGCGCGCAGCGGCCTCACCCCGGCGTTCAACGTCGCCTTCCGCGCCGGCTCGGTGACAGGCCTGCTCGTCGTCGGGCTCGCCCTGCTCGGCGTCGCGGGCTACTACGCCGTGCTCACGAACTGGTTCGACGTCTCGCAGGACCGTGCGATCAACGACCTGATCGGGCTCGCCTTCGGCGGTTCGCTGATCTCGGTCTTCGCCCGGCTCGGCGGCGGCATCTTCACGAAGGCGGCCGACGTCGGCGCCGACCTCGTCGGCAAGATCGAGGCCGGGATCCCCGAGGACGACCCGCGCAACCCCGCCGTGATCGCCGACAACGTGGGCGACAACGTGGGCGACTGCGCCGGGATGGCGGCCGACCTGTTCGAGACCTACGCGGTCACCGCAGTCGCCGTGATGCTGCTCGGCACCGGGTTCCCGACCTCGGACCTCGCCCTCTACCCGCTCGCGCTCGGCGGGATCTCGATCCTCGCCTCGATCATCGGCACGTTCTTCGCCCGCATCGGCCGCGGCGGCTCGATCATGAACGCGCTCTACAAGAGCGTGCTCGTGGCCACGGTGCTCTCGGCGATCGGCTTCATCCCCGTGACGAAGGCCTTCGACGGCGGCCGCTTCAGCTTCACCGACCTCTACGCCGCGGCGCTCACCGGCCTCGTGGTGACATTCCTGCTCGTGGGGATCACCGAGTACTACACGGGCACGCGCTGGAACCCCGTGAAGATGATCTCCAAGGCCTCGCAGACGGGCCACGCGACGAACATCATCGAGGGCCTCGCCGTCGGGATGCAGGCGACCGCGCTGCCGGTGGTCGTGATCGCGAGCGGGATCCTCGTCGCCCACCACTTCGCGGGCCTCTACGGGATCGGCGTCGCCGTGATGGCGCAGCTCTCGATGACGGGCCTGATCGTCGCGCTCGACGCGTACGGCCCGGTCACCGACAACGCCGGCGGGATCGCCGAGATGGCGCACCTGCCCGAGTCCGTGCGCGCGATCACCGATCCCCTGGACGCGGTCGGCAACACGACCAAGGCGGTCACCAAGGGCTACGCGATCGGCTCGGCCGCGCTCGCCGCGCTCGTCCTCTTCGACAGCTACACGAAGGGCCTCGCCGACCAGGGCCACACGATCGTGTTCAGCCTCGCCGACGCGTGGGTGATCGCGGGCCTCTTCATCGGCGGCCTGATGCCGTTCCTGTTCGCCTCGCTCGCGATGACCGCGGTCGGGCGGGTCGGCGGCGAGGTCGTGACCGAGGTGCGCCGCCAGTTCCGCGAGCACCCCGGGATCATGGAGGGCACCGAGCTGCCCGACTACGCGACCACGGTCAGCATCGTCACCGGGCGCGCGCTCAAGAGCATGATGCTGCCCGCGGCGATCCCGATCGTCTTCCCGATCGTGATCGGGATCATCAGCGTGCGGATGCTCGGCGGCCTGCTGATCGGCACGATCGTGACCGGCCTCTTCCTCGCGATCGCGATGACCTCGGGCGGCGGCGCCTGGGACAACGCGAAGAAGCTGATCGAGGACGGCGCCTACGGCGGCAAGGGCTCGGAGGCCCACGCGGCCGCGGTCACGGGCGACACGGTCGGCGATCCCTACAAGGACACGGCCGGCCCGGCGATCAACCCGATGATCAAGATCACGAACATCGTCGCGATTCTGATCATCCCCCTGCTCGTCTCGATCCACTGGTAGGAACATGACGGTGTCCGCGGGCGCGGGCGGCGAGTAGATTCCGGCTGTGCCCAGCAGGCGGCGACAGCAGCACGGGCTCGAGCGGGTCCTCGGCACGCCCGCCCTCTTCGCCACCGCGTACGGCAACGTCGGCTCGTCGATCTACTACGCGCTCGGCGTCGTCGCGGTCTATGCGCTCGGGCTGACGCCGGTCGTCTTCATCATCGCGGGGCTGATCTTCGCCGCGACGGCGGCAACCTATGCCGAGGGGACGGTCCGCTACCCGGAGGCGGGCGGCTCCTCGAGCTTCGCCCGGCACGCGTTCAACGAGTACGTGAGCTTCCTCGCCGCCTGGGCCCAGATGCTCAACTACGTCGCCACGATCGCGATCTCCGCGTTCTTCGTCCCGCACTACCTGTCGATCTTCTGGGGGCCGCTGCGCGAGAACCCGTGGGACATCGTCGGCGGCGTGGTCGTCGTGATCGTGCTCGCGCTGCTGAACATCGTCGGGATCCAGGAGTCGGCGCGGCTGAACGTCGTCCTCGCCGTGGTCGACTTCGTCACGCAGGTGCTGCTCGTCGGGCTCGGGTTCGTGCTCGTCTTCAGCCCGGAGATCCTGCACGCGAACATCCACTGGGGCGCGGCGCCGACCTGGAGCCAGTTCTTCCTCGCGATCCCGGTGGCGATGCTCGCCTACACCGGGATCGAGACCGTCTCGAACCTGGCCGAGGAGGCGCGCGACCCCGTGCGGACGATCCCGAACTCGATCAAGCTGGTCGCGGGCGCCGTCTTCACGATCTACTTCACGCTGCCCTGGATCGCGCTCTCGGCGATGCCCGTCACGCAGGTGAACGGGAAGTACCAGACCCTGCTCGGCCAGCCGCCGCCGCAGGGGTTCGCCAATGACCCGGTGCTCGGCATCGTCGAGAACCTCGGCCTGCACGGCGTCGTGCTCAGCACGGCGAAGGTCTACGTCGGGATCCTCGCCGCGACGATCCTCTTCATCGCCACGAACGCGGGCGTGATCGGCGCGTCACGGATCACCTACGCCATGGCGAGCTACCGCCAGCTCCCGGGCGTCTTCCGCCGCCTGCACCCGCGCTTCAAGACCCCGTGGCTCGCGATCGCGTTCTTCGCCGGGATCGTGCCGGCGCTCGTGATCCTGCCCGGGAAGACCGCGTTCCTCGGCACGATCTACGCGTTCGGCGCGACCTTCTCGTTCACCGTCGCGCACGCCGCCGTGGTCGCGCTCCGCGTCCGCAAGCAGGAGGAGGACCTCGCCTACCGGGCGCGGCCGAACTTCCAGTGGCGTGGGGTGCAGTGGCCGCTGTTCGCGATCTTCGGCGGGATCGGCACGGGTCTGTCGTGGCTCGTGATCGTCGTGCAGTCGCCCGCTGCGCGGTGGGCGGGGATCGGCTGGCTCGCGATCGGGGCGGTGTTCTTCTACGTCTACCGCCGCAAGGTCGTGCACGAGCCGCTCACCGAGACCGTACGGGCCCCGATCCTCGTCGGCCCCGGGACCGCGCTCGAGTACCGCAACATCCTCGTGCCGATGGGGCGCGACCGCGAATCGGAGGAGGCGGTCGACCTGGCGTGCCGCCTCGCGGCCGAGCGGCGCGCGACGGTCGTGGCGATCACCGTGATCCAGGTGCCCGTGCAGCTCCCCCTCGACGCGGATCTCCCGGCCGAGGAGACCGACGCAGACGACCTGCTCGACGAGGCGAAGCGGATCGGCGACACCTTCGGCGTCAAGGTGATCGGCCGTGTCGTGCGTGCGCGCAGCTTCGGCCGCGCGGTCGTGGAGGAGGCCGGGCGGCGCGGCTCGGAGATCGTCGTCGTCGGCGCGGACCGCCGCGACCGGGGGATGAGAGGGCAGGCGATCTTCAGCGACACGGTGGACTACATCCTCAAGCACGCGCCCTGCCGGGTGATGGTGGCCGCCGCGAAGCGGGCGGCGGCGTGAAGGCCTACCGCACCGGGATCGCG
>Ga0315273_10001679_pt1 | contig 25396 bp, 30 predicted proteins | sample YL17G02_0_MG_FD_205753 | JGI IMG/M metagenome (GOLD analysis project Ga0315273, IMG submission 205753) | Sediment microbial communities from Yellowstone Lake, YNP, Wyoming, USA - YL17G02_0 | ecosystem: Environmental > Aquatic > Freshwater > Lake > Sediment | place: USA: Wyoming | collected... | reverse complement strand
CGGAGTCCCTGATCACGGCCCAGGCGCTCACGGACCCGTTGACGACCGTGATCGTGGGCGCGGGTAACGGCGAGGACTTCGAGTCCCAGGGCGTACCCGATGCGGGCACGTTGACCCTCGGCGACAAGACCGTGGTCTACGACCAGATCGTACGCGGCACGCAGTACATCGAGTTCCATCTGCGGAACAAACTCGACCCGGACCTATTTCCCATCGCCCGAGGCGAGTCGTTCACCGTGACCACGCGCGCGCTGGCCAACGACATCGATTTTCAGTTGACGGGCACCGGCGGCGTCGTGTTCAAGGACCTGCCGACCCGCGATCGTCTCTGGGCCCCGGTGGCCAGAGTTGACGAGCGACACATACAAAAGGGTTTCGGCAGGCTCGTGGACCTGAGCGCGGACGTGAGCACGACCAAGTACCTGAATCGGGTTCAGGGCACGTGGTTCGCACTCATGGACGGTGCCGCGTTTCGCAACGTCCACTCGGGGCTCCAGTTGGCCATGGGTCTGCCCGTGGCCAAGGCCGATGGCACGGTCAAGGCCAAGCTCGACTATCGCGACGCCCTCGGCCGTCTGGTCAGGCGCGAGTTGATCATCCTCACGGCCACGGGCGAGATGGTCCACGAACTCGATCCCGATCTCTATCCGAGCATCGACTGGGTCGTGGCAATTGGCGAGATCGTCGATCAGTTCCAGCCGCTGACCAATGGCGTCTGGGTCTGGGACGTGGTCGCCGATCCCCTCTGGCATCTGCGTTTCCCCGGTGTCGCCGAGATCGAGCGCTACAACACCTTCGGCATCTTCGTCGCCATCGAGGCGCTGAGTGCCGACGCCAACGTCTCCGACGCCGTCCGCTTTGCCCTGCGCATCAAGCCCACGTTCACCAAGATGGTCATACGCTTCCTCCTGACCTCGGGCGACGAGAACCTGAGCGAGGACCTGGAAGACTACCTGACCGCGGTCCTCGTGCCCCACGTGTGCGAGGACATGACCCTGCCCGAGGGCGAGGCGCCGACGGACGTGCTGCAGATCCTGCATCTGGGCGAGGGGCACCGGCTCGGACAGGGTAAAAAATTGGGGGGCACGGGCCAGTGGCACCCGACGACCCTGGGCACGTACGCGCGACAGGGGCCCTTTACCGGCGGCCAATTGACGGCGGGCAGCGAGATCTTCGAGGCCGTGGGCGGCTACAGCTTCGTCGACGCCCAACGGACGACCGGGGTCACGAGTGTCGGCGGCGACGTGTTCGCCGACACGGGTCCGGGTCTCTTTGGACCCGGAGACGTGGGCAAGGACATCGCGATCTTGGACGGCGCCGATGCGGGCCCGCACACGATCACCGAAGTTCTCGGGTCGACGTCGGTACGCGTTGACGGCGTCTTTGCCGCCACGGCCTCGGGACTCGGTTGGCAGCTGCGAAGCACGGGCTTCGTGAGCACGGATTTGTCCAAGAATATCCATGTTCAAGGAGCCGCCGAGCCCCTAGACACTGGCGATTTCAAGATTGTCGAGGTAATCGACCGGACCCATGTGCGTCTACTCAGGGGCTGGACGGGCTTCGCGAATACCGAGTCCGTGGACTGGGAGATGAGGGATTACGTGAAGTTAGGAGACGGCGAGACCCTTGGCCACTACGTCGCCTACCGCTGTCACGGCCCGAGCGCCAACGAACCCAGCGAGACCGTGGACGCGGAGCAAATCGTGACCGCGGCCGTGAGTCCGTGATAGGGTTACGACCATGGCCGTGCTCCTGGGCGGCGGTGCGGGCGTGCGCATCGCCTACAATCAAGCGGATGACAACGCCGCCGATCGCCTGCTGGCGCTGCAGGCCCAGGTGGGTCTGGCGGTGACCATGGTCGGCGACGTGGGTGTCGTGACCCAGCGTCGCATCGGCTTCGAGCTCATCGACATCGACGTGGGCCTGAACATCTTCGACGATGGCCGGACCTATGGCGAAGTGGCCCCGGGTCCCTACCATCTGACCAGTGTCAGCGCCCCCTTCACGCCGACCATGGTCGGGCTGCAGATGACCATCTTCGGCCACGGCCGGCGCTACATCGAGCGGTACATCGGCCCCGGCGACATCGAGTACAGCGGCCCGGCCATCGCCGCGACCACGGGCCTGCGTTTCACCCAGCCCCTGGGTCTGGCCTCATTCGACGACGGCCATGTCGATGGCGACGTTCTCACATCCCTCAGCGGCCCCTTCTACCCCGAACTCGTCGGTCGCCACGTGAGCATCCACGAACTGGGCACCTTCGCCATCACCGCCTACACGTCGCCCACGGCGGTCGTCTTCGATGGCTCGGGGCCCCTGATCGACGGTGTGCGCTTCACTCTGGCCGTATTCATGGCCGAGGAGGACCGGCTGTTGATCGCCGGCGCCCAGGTCCTCGACGCCCATCGCTCACCGCCCCTCAACACGCCCACGACCATGCGCTGGCGTCTGGGTGACCGTAGTCGCCGCGGGAGCCAGAGAGTTGTTGTCTAGGGAGAGGAAACTGGACATGATACGGGGCATGCAAATCAACGAAAAAGTCCCGGTTCACGGACGGGTGCACGTGCGCCACGTGGCCCTGCGCAACGGCAAACAGGTGCCCGTGGAGAGCGTGATCACGCCCGCGCTCCGCAAACGACTCGCTGACAAGGGCATCGCCGTCGAGTCGCTGACCAACAACCTGGTGGTCAACGTGGGCCGGATGAAGTTGGCCTATCTGCTCCGCGGGGCCACGAGCGCCTACGTCAACCGCGTCCAACTCGGCGATTGCCAGGTGTCGGGGGTCGTGCGCAAGACCGACTTTCCCCCGGATCTGAGCGACGTGCACCTGGTCCACGAGATCGCCAACATCGCCGGCGTCCCCGCGGCCACCTTCGACCTGGACAGCGACTCGACCCCGGACGAGGTGACGAAGTGGGACGCGAGTGTCGGCACCCCGGGCCTGCTGACGGCCGGGTCCACGAGCCTGCTCACGGACGAGACGGGCGTCGACTTTGTCGCCGAGGGCGTCGATGTCAAGGACACGGTGACCGTGCTCTTGGGCGGCGAGGACTTCACCCTGGGCGTGGTCGAGGTCCAGTCGGCGACCGCGCTCGTCGTCGCCAACCCGAGTCAGCTGGCGGGGGCCGTGGGTTACAGGGTCCAGACCCCGGGCACCGAGGCCCTGTTCCGCAAGTTGATCTCGGGCGACAATTTTCCGGCGGCCAACTTCGGACCCGTGACCATCGTCCACGAAGCAGGGCTCCTCTTTAACGACGACGCCCTCTTCAACCGCATCACCTTTCAGCAGTCCGATAACGCCCTGGGCCTCGTTCTCCAGCCCACGGACATCGACGGTACGCGCATCGACGTGCAGTTGGATTGGCTGATCACGTTCTAGGAGCGACACATGACCCAGTTCATCGAGCCCAACAAGAAGAGTGACCTCGTCGCCCCCCGGGTCTTCGACTGGCTCAAGTGCCTGCGCACGGGCCTCCTGGAGGGTTTCACCGTCACCCCGGGCTCCAGCGGCCTGTTGATCACCATCGCCAGCGGCCGCGTGGTCATCGGCGGCACGACGATCTACGACGATCTGACGTGCAACGACGCCACGCTCATCTCCAGCGCCCCGGGCACGGGCAACCGGCACTTCCTCGTCTACGCCAAGTACACCTACGTCGACACCTTCCCGCCCGCGGCCATGGAGATCAGGGTGGTCATGAACTCGGCCGTGGCCCCACTCAAGCCCACGGCGCCGGCGCTGCCCGTGAACGGCGTCAAACTCGCCGACATCTTCCTGCCCGAGGGCGACACGGACTGGACCGATGCCCTCTTTGTCAACGCGCCCAAGATGCCCGACCGCGGCCAGGCCAATGGGGACGTGCTCATCGAGCGTCTGATCGCGAGCAACGCCAACGTCATCTGCGCCGGCGGCGGCTCGATCATCTACGACGGTGGCGGCAACATCACCTGGACCCAGGACATCAAATTCTTTGCCCTGACCACGACGCACCAGGAGAAGTATTTCAGCGTGCCCCTGGCCGTGGGCCAGATCTTGGTCGGCGCATCGCCACTCACGGGCGTCACGGACAACTGCATCGTCTTCACCGTCCTCGACCGCACGGCCGTCGGCGACCCGGCGGCACCCGGGAACCTGCCGCTCTACGTCCTGGACATCAACGCCCCGGGCAGTGGGGCCTGGGACATCTTCTTCGATCCGGCCAATCGCGACGACATCTTCTGGCTGGCGATGGTCATCGACGGCGAGTTGGTGACGCGCGCGGGCGTGGGCAATTCGTTGCCGTCACCCGACGTCAGCGACCAGAAGTTCCTGCGCAACGACCCGGGTGGTGATCATCTCTGGTCGCTGCTCGATGGCGGCGTGGTCAAGGACAGCTACGTCGACGGCGGTCTCCATTCCTACGAATGGAACAGCGGCACCTATGCCACTGTCTACCTGGCGCTCGACGCGTTGGTGGCCGCGGGTCTGCGCAAAGAGGGCATGATCGTGCGCATGTCCCGAGCCAGTGATCATGTCTTCGTCGACTACACGTGGCTCGACAGTGCCTGGAAACCGTTGATCGACACCGTCACGGCCTATGGTTATGGCATCGTCACCGGTTTCGCCGTGGCCACTGGCGGCGGTGGCACCTGGATCGGTGTGGGCAAGGGCGTGCTCGTGGGTTGGGATGGCAAGGCCCGGGTCATGGGCAATGACGCCACGAGTCTCGTGCCCTCGGGTCCCGGGACGTGGATTGTCGGCTACAACACGCTCACCGACGCCATCGTCTTTTCCAGTCACGCGGGCGGCGCGGGCTTGGCCGTGATCCCACTGGCCGTGGTCACGCACAACGGCGCCATCTTCACCGGGCTCGAAGAGTGTCAACTGCGGGCCAACGGTGGAGGGTGTCGAACCTCTGTCACCGTCGGCAGCACCGTCGGTCTCTACGGGGCCAACTTCACGACTATCCGCAAGGCCCTGGTGTGGATGGCCTGTTTTCCGCCGTCGGTGGAGACACCGCGTGAGGTCATCGTCACCTCCGACATCACCGAACCTCCACAGGCTCACATCAATGGCTGTATCAGCTTCGATTCGGACCCGGGCAGCGGTGAATACGACCCCTACCTGGCCACGGCGGGCGACATGGACGGTCTGCGCATCGTCGGCCGCGCCGACGGCGCCGTGTCCCCCGAATCCTACCCGACTGTGACTTTTGGCAGCACGGGCATCCCGAGTTATTTTCTCAACCCCGCCTTCGCCTGCGACAATATCCACATCAAGGACCTGCGTTTTGTCTACGACGGGTCGACCGATGACCTCAACTACCACATCTGTGCCTTCCTGAATCTGGGACGTGGGGCGCGTGTCTACGACTGCGCCTTTCCCTCCGCGAGCAGCAAATTGACCTTGATCGCGGAATGGGAGACAGTGGCGGCCGACGCCAATCTGGGCGGAGGTGATGCCGTCGGCGATGGCAACGGCACGGTCTTCGAGAGAATCTACGTCGACTCGGCGGTGGGGTATGACTGCGCTCTTTTTGGCATGTCCGTAGACGGCACTCTCTACGGCAAGATCAGCATCATCGATTGCAATTTCACCGCCGCCAGCTCCTTGCGCTATGGGTACGCGCTGGTGGCCTACGATCTTGCTAGCGACATCAATTTCGTCGTCGACATTTGCAACACGAGGTTCAGCGACTGTAACACCACCGTCGTCGACGTCGATCAATACGCCCGGGTCATGATTTCCAACTCCATCTTCGGATTTTCTGACGTCAGCTACAGAGACATCGAATGTAATAATGGCGAGGATGCGCAGGTTTCCAATTGTGCCTACACCCCACTCGCCTCCATGACCCTGGGCGCCGATCTCTACACCGGCTGCATTTTCTCCGGGCCCCTGGTGATCGACGAGACACATACCCACTTCGCCAACTGCATCTGTTATCAGAAACCTTTTGGTCACGTCAGCGGTCTGGCCATCGCCTCGCGCTTCGACGGCACTCAGCGTTCACAGGTCCTCTATGGTTGCGAATTGGGACCTCACGCAGACAACAACGGCGCGAGTTGGTATCCCGGTGGTGCCATCAAATCGGGCGTGACCCTATTTCCCAATGGGACCGTGGGCAAACTGACGACCGAAGCCAGCTATTCGCTCTTTGTCCCCAGCACGGGCGCGAGGAGACAAAACATTGCCGGTTCCGCGACCTGGACCGTGCCCGATGGGTCCGACGAATTTTCGTTCTACTTCTTTCTGCGCATGAAGCTCAATGATTCGACACCCGTACTGCGTTTCGACACCTCACCGCCTGACGTCTACGGTCGTCCGCAGGCCGTGGGCGGCGCCGAGGCCACCGCCGGCTACACGGTTAACGACTACGCCTTCGTGGGCACGTTGGAAGTCTTCGAAGACATGCAGACGTCGTCTTCCAAAGTCGAGGCGATCCCGAAGCTCTTCAAGGGCGGCTCCTACGTCCAACACCTTGGAGATGGGACGCGAAAGTTCGGCGGCGCGGTCACACACAGCACCAGCGGCAATCTGACTGGTGGTGGTGGGCCCGCGGTGGTTGGTAGTGGCGTCAGCATTGCCTACGTGGTCTGGAATGCCACCTACTGGGACGGCAGGAGCCAGTTCACCCAGGCCATGGGGCTTGGATGGACCCTCTCCTTCGAGATCACGGAAACCGGCGGAGTCAATCCCGCCACCGTCGCCATCGTCGCGGGCAACTTCTCACATCTGGAGGCGATTCCCGCCTCCGGCAGCGTCTCCAGATCGTTTAACATCGAGTCACCGCTTTGCGGCGTGGGACAAGACAACAAATTGATCGTCACCAATAACGGTACTGGTGTCGTCAACTTCACCTGGCGATGGACGTTGCATACGTTCGTCGAGAATGTGAATCGTCCACTGGTGCGTCAAAACGGCGTGGTGATCCCATAATGGCCCAGTGTCTCGTCAGTGGCGTCGTCGTCAACCTGATCGGGCAGGCGCTTGCCAGGTCGGTGGTGGCCTTTCGTCTCGACCAGGCGCCCAACGACGTGGTCTTCACGACCGCGGGGGCCGTGGCTCACGACGAGCTCGTCGAGTACACGGACGAACTCGGGCGCTTCGCCGTGTCTCTACCCCAGGGCCAGCGCATGATCCTGCGCATCGACAACCTGGGTCTGCACCGTCAAGTGCGTGTCCCGGCGCAAGCCGCGGCGACGCTGGAGGAGTTGCTCGATGCCGACGTATGAACAGGTCGTTGTGGCCGGTGGTGGTGGGGTGGCGGGCAATGAGGACGGACGCAACGTCTACAAGGCCCTCTTCGCCACCAACGCGTGCAGCGACATGCCCCAGCTCCAGGCCTGGGACGATTATCATCTGAACAGCGTCGCCATCGAGTCGCTCGCGGGCACGGTCAACAACGGCTTCAAGAGCCAGGTCGCGGCGGCGCACGTGACCAACATCAGGACCGGCGGCGCCTGGGTGCCCGCGAGTGCCAGCGCCGGCGGTGGTGATATGCAGGACCCCAACGGCATCGGCACGCCCCATCGCGCCAATCGCCTGCGGGGCACCGAGAGCTACCTGTTGCTGGGCGACGCCGCCGACAGCCCGCCGGCAGCGGGCGAGGACCGCTTCTTCCAGCTGGCCTTCGCCTGTCACGATGACAGTGGCACGGGCACCAGCGGCCACCAGCCCGTGTTGGCCGTCAAGACCTTCTACGCCGGCGCTCCGCCCGAGGTCAGTTTCTGGTACAACCGGGGCCAAGACGATCTGGCCGACACGCAGGTCAACGCCGACTGGGTCGAGATGACCCACGAGGACAAGGGCACGGTCATGCCCATCGGCATCCACAACGCCATCTTCGTCACGGGACCGAGAACGCTGACCACGGCCTTGGACCCGGTGACCAAGCCCGGGTCGGGTGCCAAGTGGGCCGAGGGGCAATGGATTCAGACCGCTCTCTAGGCGGAGGCCGGTGTGTGGTTCCTGGTCACAGACGACGATCGGCTGGTGACGGAACGCGACGTGCTCTGGCCCGATCTGGCCGAGGACATTCGCATCCGCGAGCTGATCTACGTACCCCGCGACGGTCGCGGCTTCAAGATCAGGGACTGTGAGTTTTTCGGCTTTCAGCGCTATCGTCTCGACGCACCCGAGGGCCAGGTGGGGCAGGGGGCACAGCTCATCGGCGTCAAGGGCAACGAGGCGGTCATCGTCGAGTTCAATGAAGACACTGGTGACAGACGGCAATGGACCGTGCCCAGAGACCAGTTGACCTACGACCAGAAGCTCTTGCGACATGGCATGGGGTAGGCTATGGCCCTATCTCGGCCCCGATCATCACCCACCATCATCACCGCGGTCTGCGAGGCGGCCGACATCGTGGGCAAGTTCGTGTACGTGCGCGGTGACCGCGTGGGCAATTATTACGACGTGCGCACCGCCGACCCCCACGCCGAGGCCAAGATGCCGGCCATGGGCTTGATCGTGAGCAAGTTGTCGACTACGCTCTGCCGCGTGCAGCTCTCGGGCGAGGCCAAGGGCTTTTTCACGGGACTCCACCCGGGCAAACACGTCTTCGTGGCCGCCGATGGCGGCGCGACGCAGACGCCCTTGACGCCGCCCGTGGGCGGTTTTGTTTTCCACCAGGGTCCGGCCGTGGCCCTGGCCGCGGACACGGTCATGCTCTTTGGCAGTTCAATTCCGCTGGCCAAGAGGATAGGATGACTTCGATGTTGGCCCCCGCCGCCGATCTCGGTCGGCGGGCCGGGTGAGGCCAGGGGGCCAGCATCTTTAACCCACCGCCGAGGGAGACCATGGGCAAGAAGAAGATCAAGGAGTTGTCGGAGTGCAAGACCAAGGGCTGCCACGAGCCGCAGGTGGGGGGCGCCGCATTCTGCGCCAAGCACCTGGTGAAGAACGACCCACAGGAGCGTGTGGAAAAGGTCACGGAGATCGAGGCTCTGAAGTGGGCCAAGACCTACGCCGAGGTTGAGAACTGCCGTCAGGCTGTCCGCTTGTGCCAGTACGAGATCGAGAAGGTCGAGCGTGCGGCCAGGGACAAGCTCGATGAACTGAGCCGCCAGATCGCGGGCGAGACCAACCGCCAGGTCGCGGCCCTGCGGCAGAAGATCAAGATGGAGGAGTCGGACATCGCGCGTTCCAAGCCCTTTTACGATGACTTGGTCAAGGGCCTGTCGGAGAAGTATAATATACCCATCGAGGGCATGGTCATCGACCCGGAGAACAGGATCATCCGCGACATGAGCAGTTCGTTGGCCAAGCCCAACCCGGAGCCGAAAGAAAAGTAAACCCGGACGGTGAGCCGTCCATTGATAGACCCTCCCGCCGGGGCAAGGAGAGAAGCAAATGGCCGTCAGTTATGTGCAACCGTTGTTCATTCAGAGGACGTCCGACGCCGGCTACCACGAGGAATTTGATCCCGTCAACAATGGCATGAACCTTGGTGGCTTGATCATGGATTCCGCTGGCGACGGCATCGACATGAACACGACCAAGGTCTTTGCCTTGGGCGCGGGCGACACAGCCGGTGATGCCCTCGGCTGGGGCCAAGCCGGCGTCCAGCTCGGTGATACGATATTCACCGACGACGTGGACCTGGGCCACAACATCATCACCAATCTCAACGGGCCGCCGGTCAATCCCGAGGACGCGGCCAACAAGGCCTACGTCGACGCCATCGCGCAGGGCCTCGACGTGCACACGGGCGTGTGGGCGAAGCTGGACTCCCTGGCCAGCTGGACCTCGACGGGCACTGGCCCGACGCACGTTCTGACGGCACCGTCGAACAACGTGTCGTGGAACACCGTCGATGGTCACCTGTTCGCGGCCACGGGTGCGGGCCAGCGTGTGCTGGTGGACGACGGCACGGCCAACCCCGACAACGGCGTCTACTACGTGAGCCAGTTGGGCAATGGTACCCTCTTCTTCAAGCTCACGCGCGCCGCCGACGCCGATCAGGCAATTGCCCTCGAACTGGCGCGGGGTCTGTACGTGTTCGTCAACGACGGCACGGTCTACGAGAACACGGGCTGGTTTGAGCAGCTTGAAGTCGCCATCATCGAGACCGACGACGTGCAGTTCGCGCAGTTCTCCGGCGCCCCGGGCCTGACGTTCGACCAGGGCCTGATCCGCAGCCTCGCGAGCGTCAAGGTCGATCTGCACACGGCCGCCGATGCCACGGGCGCGGGTGCGGCGGGCGGCAGTTCGGGCCTGGAGTTCAACGTCAATACGGCCACGGGCATGTTGCGTGCTGCCGTCCAGACCAAGGGCGCTATCGAGCGTGGCCAGGGCGTGGCAGCCGCGGGTTCGCTGACCGCGTTGGCCAAGGCGGCGCTGGCGGACAACGACATCTTCACGCTCAACGATGGCGTCAACACGCCGACCGTGTTCGAGTTCGACAAGTCGGGCAGCTACACACCGACTCCCGGCTACATCCCGATCCACATCAGCACCGACACGACCGCCGCGCAGGTCGCTGACCGGATGCGGACGGCGATCAATGGCGTGACCACGACCCTGGCGATCACCGCCGACGCCACGGGCCTGGCCAAGATCGTGTTGACCAACGATGCGGTCGGCACGGCTGGCAACCAGACCATCACCGAGACTCTATCCTCGGGTACTCTGACTCCAGAGAATATGGCTGGTGGTCAGAATGCAGGTTTGAAGGCCCGCGTTGACGGTACGACCATCGTCATCAACGCCAGCAACCAACTGGAAGCCGCGGGCGCCACGTCGGCGGAAGAGGCGAAGAAGATCGAGAACACCTTCGCCACGAGTGTGGTCAACCTCACCCCGGGCAAGCCCGTGTACGTCTCGGCGGCCGATACCGTGGACATGGCCGACACGGACACCGATGTCCATTCGCGTGTCATCGGCGTCAGCCGTCTGGCTGTCACCGCCCCGGCCTCGGTCGAGGTCGTGACCGTGGGCTTGGTGCCCAGCGTGTGGGCGGGCTCGGGCGTGTCTGGTAGTCCGTACTACCTGGCCAACGGCGGTGGTCTGAGTGTGTCGCTGCCCGCCGGGGCCAAGCGCGTGATCCAGATCGGTGTGGCCAAGAACACCAACGACTTGATCGTGCGCCTGTACGACTTTGGCAAAAAAGCCGCGTAAGTTCAAGCACTTAGCTTGGTCGCTGCTTTCGTGGTTCTGGGTGGGTAGCGGGTGGCTCTCGGGCTGCCCGCTACCCACCCATTCATGAGGAACGATGGCCCTCGACCGCATCAAACCCCTGAAGATCGAGAGCATCGACAGCGGTGGCGATGAGGACGATCAGTACCCGACTTCGCTCGACCCCACTGAAGATCACGTTGAGTGCGCGGGCATCGTACTCGACGACCCTGACCAGATCGACGAGAGCACGGTCATCACGCGCGTCGACGCGGACATGCTCTTCAAGGACGGCAACAATACCGACTATGTGACGCTGACCCAACTCCTTGAGGGCGGCATCACCGAGGACGACCACGAGAACTTTGACACGCTCGTCCACGAGATTGCCGAGACGGCCTACGAGGAGATCACGCGCGTCAGTGGACGGGTCACGTCGGTCATCATCTGGGAGACGGTGGCCAAGCTCAAGAAGGTGCGAGAGACGACGATCACGCGCACGACCGGCAGGGTGTCGTTGATCGTCGAGGAACAGTATGATGCGGCGGGCGCGCTGAAGAAGACGCTCACGGGCACGATCTCGCGCACGGGCAACAGGATCACGAGTATCGACTGGGTGAAGGCATGACCGACTTCAAGGTAATCGAGGGCGATGTCACGCTCTACGATGGCAATGGCGCTGAGACGGGTGTCGCCGACAACCCGCTGCGCGTCGACCCGACTGGCGACACGGCCCAGCCCGTTAATCAGGGTGCGGCGGGCACCGAGCCGTGGCCGGTGAGTGGCGACCCGGAGTCGCCCACGCTCCAGGCCAATTATGAGATGATGGGGAACATGCTCAAGGAGCTACAGCGCATTCGCGTGCTCTTGGAGATCCTGACAGACGAGAAGGTACACGAACACGACCTGGAGACACGCGACTAACACGCGGGTCAGAGGAGCGGACAATGCAGATCGAAGACGGCAAGGGAACGGGTGTCAGAACCGAAGTCAATGACGAGAACCAGCTCGAAGTCAGTGCTGTTTGCGTTGACGTGATCGAGCACAAGAACAAGGAACACCACGTAGTCTGGTATCTGCCACTGGATGCCGTGGCCCCGTCGGGGGCGACCAAGTTCTTCTACATCGGCAACAACGCCGGGCAGTTTAACGTCGTCGTCTCGAAACTTCGCCTTAGTTCGACGGTCGCGGGCATCTTCCGGTTCCTGAAGGTCACGGGCACGCCAGTTGGTGGCACGGCCGTGGCACCCACTGCCTTGTTCCTGGGTTCGATGCAGATTCCCGCCGATGGCGTGTTCCAGTCTGGGGTCAGCATCACGGGCCTGACCGATGCCGCGCTGATCATGCCCTACTATGTGGCGGCCAACAGCGTGGTCACGCTTGAGCTTCAGGCCAAGTGGTACATCGCGCCGGGGACGGCCATCGCGATCCAGGCACCGAGTGCCGCGGTCGTCAGTGGCGTGGTCACGATCTACACCGAGGACGGTGGGGCAGGCTGATCATGCCCGTTAAATCTCTCATAACCAGCGGCGATGCGGGCCTGATCGCCAAGGTCAGCGACGAGTTGGACGGCGAGAATCGACTACACGTCGATGCCGTCATCAACAGCGAAAACCAGCGGCCCATACCCATCACGTTCGGTTCCGGCATAGCGGGTCTGCCGAAGATGATCTCGGTTTTCTACAACCAGACCATCGGCTCCATCGTCAATAACCAATGGAAACGTGCCGTCATATATACCGTCCCCGTCGGCTACAGCGGCTATTTGATACGATTCACGAGTTTCCAGGCCGAGGCTGCCTACTCGCGTATCGCCGCGCTCACGACGATGGGCAGCCTCAACATCGTCACCAACGTCTACACATCCGTCGCCTATTACGAGATCCCGCAGTGGACGAGCGATTTGGAGGTGGATGTTACGCAGGCCATTGGCTCGGCGGCCAACGTGGTCGTGACCATCGGCTACACGAACGAATTGGGTATATCGGATCGTGTGGGCACGGTCACGATCCCCAAGTCCTCGATCATCGGCACGCGCCTGAGTGTGGCGCTACAGGCTGGTGATATCGGCGTCATATCCATTCAGTCCGTGTCCGTGGCCCCAACCTCCAGTTCGGGAGCCATCGACATCCTGGGCTTCGTGCAGTTGGGCTACCACGAGGACGGCGGTACGAACTTCATGGAGACGATGTACTCTCCCGGTGCCGTCGGCTTTCCAGAGGGCACGGTGCTCGTGCTGGAACATCAGGGAGGAACTGTGTCCAAGTCTCGTCGATTCGACTTCCTACTCCAACTGGTGCCGGTGATCGACTAATGACCACTCTGCGCATAAATAGCGGCCTCGTTGTAGACTACACCCAAGACGGGTGGGCCGAGTTCAAAAAGTGGCTCGATGGCACTTATGCCAGTCTGAACTATGCCTGGGTCGACGAGGGGCTGGCCTACCAGATCGCGGCCGTCGATGGTCCTGTCTGCCGCACATGCAGCATCAACAAGACCGACGCCACCGACTTCGAGGCCAACTACAAGACCAACGCCCCGACCACGCAATCAGTGCATCTCGATGGCCCGGAGTCCGCCGACGGGTCACCGATCATGGCCGGCGTCAAGCCCGCACGGCCGAAGCTGACGTTCATCAGCTGCAACTTCTGCGACAAGACCACTTGGTTCGATGCCGCAGCGCGCGTCGTCGACGAGGTGGCCACAGATCAGGGCGACCATCAGGACTACGTCGTCGCCCACGGGCCGCTGATCGACGTCTACCACGGCAAGATCACGTTCGAGGACAAACTCCGCGACGCCAACGGCTATGGCTATCGGGTCGTGGTCAAGGTCAACGGCGTCGAGAAAGACGAGCAAGACCCGCACCTGGGCACGGGCGACTACACGCTCGACTACGCCGACAGCACCGTCCACTTCCTGACGCCGCTGACGGGCACGGAGACCGTGCAGGTCACCTACCACTATGCCGGCGGCAACCCGGCCATGCCCGCGTCGTCGTACATCGTCAGGCCCATCGACGGCAAGATGCTGGTCGTCGACAGGGTCGAGGTCCAGTTCAGCGGCGACATTGAACTCACGGACACGTTCAAGTTCCAAGCCTTTGGCCTCGTCGATGCCTGCGCGCCGCAGCTGATGCAGTCGGCGACCATTCCCATCGTCGCCATCGACCCGCTCAACAACAAGGTCTACCTGCCCACGGACGTGCGCATGGCCCTGTTGGCTGGCGTGTTCGCCATCGCCGGCTCGACGGGCAACGACGGCACGTACCACATCCAGTCCGTGGACTGGGTGCCGAGCGGAATGCCGAGTCCCGCGCAGTTGACGGTCATCAAGACCGTCGAGGCGCTACCGAGTGCGGTCGCCGACGGGGCCGTGATCACGACCGCGCTGCCCAGCGGCACCGACATCCCCGTTGCCGAGCCCCTGGTCTACAAGACCTTCCTGGACCTGCTCAACGACAGCAACGAGTCGCACCCGCCCTATCCGGTGCTGGGCGGCAGCAACTGGAGAGCGCTGACGAAGTCGACGTACCTGTTCACCTGGTACTACGAGGTGGGCACGACCTTGCTCGACCCGCGACTGGGCACGCACATCCGCGTGTGGATGGAGCATGACGAAAAGTGCGCGGGCACGTTCGGCATCGCCGCCGTCTACTGCACGAGCGAGGACGCATGAGCTGGCTGATCGGCACCACGGGCCGTTCCTTCGTCGACGTCTGGTCCGTGGCCCATCTCGCATTCTGGATCTTCGTCGGTAGCGTGCTCTGGCCCATGGTCAAGGACGCGGGTACGACCACACGCCTCATCGCCCTCGGTGCCTGCCTCATTGTCGCCTACGCCTGGGAGGGCTTCGAGAAGATCGCCGAAGTGCGCTGGCCCAGGCTATGGCTCCACCCGGAAAGTTGGCATAATAGTTTCGTGTCGGACCCACTCACGACCGTCATCGGCGTCCTGGGCATGATGTACTTGTTGGATAGATATGCGCGGTAGCTTGCCTTTCTAGCGCGGCAATGGAGCCGCACAAGGAGGCAGTCATGGAGAACGAGTTGAAGCAGGTCGAAGTGGGCGAGCTGGTGGTGTTCCTTGATGCAAATCGAGTACAGCACAACGCTTTGCTCACAGCCGTCTGGGGTGAACATCGGATCGGAAATGGGTTCGATGGCAAGCCCTACGAAAGTTGGCCCTGTGTGAATCTGGTGTTTGTGGTTTCGACCGACGACAAACAGGACCAATATGGACGGCAGATTCAGCGTGAGACTTCGGTTTCACATTTTGCCGGTAGCCAAGCGCCTGGAATGTACTGGTTCTACACAGACCAGCAACAACAGGAACTGGAACACCGTGCGAAGTGTGAGCAGGGGTTGAAACGCTAAGCTTACAACTCCGGGCTGATGCCGAGCAGGTGTCTAATGACGCCCAACTTGACTGCTCCATTGTCGCGTTAGAAAGGTAAACCATGTGGTCTGGGCTTGAGCGCGTAGATGGTTGGGTCCGAGACCATTTGATTTACTTCGCAGTCGCCTACGCAGTCATCCAGTACGGAAGATTGTGGTGGAGCGCAACATGAAAATCTGGATCGGTTTCTCGACGACGAACAACTTGATCTCGCGCGTCATCCGCTGGTTCACGCGCTCCAAGACCAGCCATGCCTGGATCGCGTACACGAGTCTGGAAATGAACATGAACGTGGTCCTGGAGGCGCATTTCACGTTCAGGGCCGTGCCCTACGCGTGGTTCAAGAAACGCAATCGCATCGTGGCCGAGTTCGAGATCCCCGTCGGTCAGGCGGCCGTGGCCAAGTGCGCCTCGTTTCTGGGCGAGAACTACGACTACACGGGCATCGTCGGCGGCATTGTCGTCAGCGTCGGCCGCTGGTTCAAACACAAGTGGCACAACCCCTGGGGCAACCCCAAGGCCCAGACGTGCAGCGAAGCCGTCGTGCGTGCGCTCCAGGCCGCCGCCTACCCGGGCGCCGACAAGCTCGACGCCGAGGCCGCGAGCCCGCAGACGCTCATGGAGTTCCTGGCCGGCAACGGTTAGACTCAGAATATGGACATGGGCATGCTCGATTTTCTGCGCGAATTGACACAGGTGCTCAAGGACGGTGGCGCCTACGCCGGCTGGGCGCTATTTGTGTGCCTGTGGCTCATGGAACGCCGTTACTCATCGAAATTGGTCGAGAGCCTGCGCACGATGACCGTGGCCCAGGTCGAGAACAACGTCGAGACGCGGTTGACGATGAAGTCGCTGGGCGAGGGGCTCGCGGGCATCGAGTATGAGCAGGGCGAGGTCAAGGAGCAGCTGCGGGACGTGATCACGGACGTGCGGCGACTGTTGCCCGAGCACAAGGAGAAGCGATGACGTGGCCTTTTGCGAGACGGGAACGGAATCGAGTCGAGGCACAGCGAGACGCGACGTCGTTGGGCAATCTGCTCCTGGAGGTGGGCCATATCACGCCCGAGCAACTCGTCGACGCCCTCCGCTTCCAGGACGCGAATCCCGACATCATGCTCGGCGAGGCGCTCGTGCGTCTGGACGTGGTCGAACGCGGCGTCGTCGACCAGCTGCTGATCATGCAGCAGGCCCAGCGCAGTGGCCGTCGGCAGATGGCCGAGGTCATCGACTTGGCCGCGGCGGCGACACGCAAGATGGCGTCGGCGCACGCCGAGTTGAGGACCGCGGCCTTGCGCCTGAACGGCAAGCCTGCCAAAGTGGGGTCGTGAGCGACATCGAGACGCACGCGGGCATCCCCGCGCAATTGGCCGTCACGGCCACCGACGGTGCCACCGATCTCTACCTACGGGCAACGATCTTCAATGGCAATGGCAGTGCCGTGCCCGTGGCCGCGGTCAATCTCGACCACAAACTCATCGGCTTCTATCGCGCGTCCGTGAGTCTGCCGTTGCCCGGCATCTACAGGGCCGTGTACCGCAACTTTCTCGATGCCGGGCGCACGCTCCTCGACCCGGACCGCGAACATGACCAGGACACGATCCTCGTCAAGCCCCTGGACGAGCCCAAGATCGGCGTGGCCTACGACAGTGCCAACCACATCCTGCTCTTCGAGGTCACCCTCGGCCGCCAGGGTCAGCCGCTTGAGGCCAGCGAGTTGGTGTCAGCGGATTTGGACGTCTACGATGCCGACGACCACCTGCTCTTCGCCGTCGACGACACGGCCCCCGACACCCTGGGCGTCTTCCGCATGACCGTCGCCGGTCCGGCGATCACCTACGACCGCCTCTACTACGTGCGCGTGACCGTGACCACGGTCGCCGCGGGCACCGTGGTCGCCAACAAGGGCTTCCAGACCACGGAGTAGGCCCGTGAATCTGCTCACTTTCCAGCACGACTACCCCATCATCAGCCTCTCCTCGATTGGCCACCCGGTGGTCATAATCACCAGGATTATCAAGGATTTGGATGTCGTCGAGGGCATCGAGGGCACGTTGGAGGAGGAGGAGCTCGTGGCCTCGGCGTTGGTGACTGAGGAAGAGATTCAGGGTACAGTCATCGACGAAGAGCAGCTGGTGGGCACGGTGCAGGACGAGGAACGGGTCGCGGGCACCGTCGAGGACGAGGACGAGATCGTCGGCGTTCTGGAGTGTGACGACGAATGACCTACTCACCCGAGTGCATCGACAAGAACCTGCCGCGTGGCAACAGCCGCAACTACCTGGGCCGGGTCAAGGAGCCCAAGACCGGCGACGTGCCCGATCCCCCGGCCATCGATCTGACCGACAAGACCATCATCTTCGAGATGAAGAAGCGCCCCGAACCCCGACGCCTGTGCCCGACCGACGAGGTGGTCGTGCGCAAGACCTCGGACGATGCCAACGAGATCGAGATCTTGGATCAGCTGGTACCGGCGACCAAGGGCCAGTACCGGCTGAAATTGGTGCCGGCCGACACACAATTCTTGGCCCCGGGCGTCTATGCCTATAGTATTGACGTGCTCACCGCCACCGGCCAACGGTACACGGTGACCACGGGTCGATTTAACTTGAAGGGACCGGCGACGGCGGCCGAGAATCTGACGCCACCGTGCTAACAAGGAGAAACACATGCCCCTGATCATCGGCAAGCTCTTGAGCGGAGACAGCAAGTCGGAACTGGACACCAAGATCGCCACCTACAAGGCCGGTGCGGGCGCCGCGCTCCTGACCGCGCAGCGCGCCATGGCCAGCCACGAGTTCATCGAGGCCGACGGCGAGTTCCGCATCAACGTGCTCCTGTTCCACGGCGGTCTCGCGATCCCGGCCGCGGGCAACAAGACCGCGGACCTGCAGCATGTCGTCGTCCGCGATCAGGGCACTCTCGACCATCTCCAGACGGCCATCACCGCGGCCCTGGCCCAGGTCGAGCATGCCCGGGTCACTGACGCCGTGACCACGGTCGCGGGCCACGTGACCAGCGCCACCGCCGGCTTCGCGACCGAGGACGTCGGGCGCATCATCGAGATCGGTGGTGTGCAGAAGGTCATCACCGTCCGCAACAGCGCCACGGACGTGAGCTACGACAACGCCGCCGGCAACTTCATCTCGGGCACGGGCAAGACGATGAAGATGCTCGGCGCCGAGGTGATCCAGGGCGCGCATCTGGCCATGTGCAAGAGCCGCAGCGGCACCCACCGCATGCACCTGCTCATGGGCTGTGAGGGCGAGCTGCCGTAAGGCACAAGGAGAACGACCATGTCGTTGATCAAGGCCAAACTATTCAGCGCCGAGGATAAGTCTGCCCTCGACGCGGCCATCGCCGCCTACAAGGCGGGGCTGGGTGCGGACCTGCTGACCGCCCAGCGGGCCATGGCCAGCGATTCGCTGACCCCGACCCAGCACAACCTGGGCGACTTTCGCACCTTCGTCCTCCTGGCCCATGGGGGCCTCGACGTGCCCGCGACCAAGACCGCGGATCTGCAGCACCTGGTCCTGCGCATCGACGGGACGCTGATCAAGTTGCAGGCGGACATCGATGCGGCCCTGACCCGGATCGTTCACTCCACGGACACCACGGGCAACACGACCGTGGCCAACAAGGTCACGGTCGGCGACCCGGCTTTCTTCGCGGGTGAGGACGTGGGTCGGCTGATGACCGTCAATGGCGTCGAGAAAACCATCTCGGCCATCGTCGACAACGCCGTGGCCGCCGAGGGCACGCTGACCACGGTTCTGGGTCACCTGATCACCGACGGCGACAACTTCATCGTCGACGACGGCGTCAATGCACCGGTGACCTTCGAATTCGACGACGACGCCTCGGTCACGGAGACGGACACACTGCGTGCCATCGTCTACGATTCGGGGGCGGTGGCCGAAGGTTCGTTGACGGCCCTGACCAAGGGCGTGTTGGCCGACGGCGACGTCTTTGCCCTCGGCGACGGCACCAACCCCGCGGTCAGTTTCTACTTCGTCAAGACCGCGGCCCTGGTGGCCACGGGCTCGCTGACGGCCGTGGCCAAGGCCGCGCCGTTGACCGACAACGACAACTTCACGCTCGACGACGGCGTCAATCCCGCGGTGACCTTCGAGTTCCAGGTCACGGGCGGCTTCGTGCCCGTCGGCAGCCGCATCGCCATCGACATCCAGGCCCTGGCCACCGACATCCAGATCGCCGACGCCATGCGCACGGCCATCTCCGGTGCCCCGCTCCTGGCCATCACGCCCGACGCCCCGGGCACGGCCCTCATCGACCTGGTCAACGACGCCGTGGGCACGGCCGGCAATGTGGCGATCACCGAGTCCATCTTCGCGGGCCCGGGGGTCACGTTGACGCCCGTGGGCATGCTCGGGGGCACGAACGAATGGGCGCCCGGTGGCGGTTGGGGTGCGACCAAGATCAAGGTCGACATCATCGCCGACACGACCGCGATTCAGGTCGCCGACCGCATGCGCACGGCCATCAATACCGCCGGCGCCCTGGCCATCACGCCCGACGCCCCGGGCACGGCCCTCATCGACCTGGTCAACGACGCCACGGGCATCGCGGGCAACGTGGCCATCACCCAGACCCTGGCCAGCGGCACGCTGACGCCCGTGGGCATGACCGGTGGCAGCGATGGCTCGACAGCCAATGCCATCCGCGATGCCATCGTCACGGCCTTCACCAACGCCCCGGTCCTGGACATCACGGCCGCCAGTGGCGGCGCCGCGACTGTGGACCTGGAGAACGACCTGCCGGGAATCGTGGGCAACGCGGCCATCGTCGACAACGTCACGCCCGCCGGGTTTGTGATCGCGGGCATGAGCGGTGGCGTCGATGCCACGACCTCAGCGGCCCTGTACACGGGCGCCGCACTGGCCTCGGGTACGGGCAAGACGGTGAAGTTGCTGGGTGCCGAGGTGTTGCAGTCGGCACACATGACCGTGAACATGGACCGTGACGGCGACCATCGCCTGCACGTGCTCCTGGCCTGCGAGGGCGAGGCGGTCTGATGCCGTTCAAGAGCCAATCGCAGCGAAGATGGATGTACGCGGCCGCGGCTCGTGGCGAAGTGCCCAAGTCCATGCCCGAGCACTGGTCCAAGGCGACGCCCAAGGGCAAGAAGTTGCCCGAGAAGGTGGCATCGGCTGAAACACACGGTTGGTACCCAAAGGACGAGGAATCGTTAACACACCTTCGTGCGCGCGCGAAACGAATGCCGGAATGGGCTCGTTATAAAGGAATCACCGATCTGAAAAGAGCCCAGGAGATGTTCAAGAGGCACTACGGAGAGAAGGTGGCGTCGGCGTCGGTCAGCGACGAGAACCGAAAGAAGATCCGCGACTACGTCCGGTCCAAGAAGGGGCTCAGCGACAAGAAGTTCCACGAGCACTCCCGGCGCCTGGGCGTGAAGAACGACCGGGCCGAGGAGGTGGCCTACGCAGAGGCCCGGGCCCTTCATGGCGGCAAGGCAGAAGAGCCCGGGGCCAAGAAGCCCAGCCCGCAACAGATGGCCATGGGCGCCAGGGTCGAGCGAGAACACACGCACAAGCCCGCCGTGGCCCGGGAGATCGCCTCCGATCACCTGGCCGAGATCCCCGACTACTACTCGCGACTCAAGAAGATGGAAGCCGAGGCGAAGATGAAGAAGTCGGCGGCCTTCACGGCCGGCATCAAGACCGCGATTCTCGACGAGATGTACTATGGCCTGCGTCTGAGCGAGGACGCGCGCGTGGCCGAGGAGGCCGAGCTGGCGCGGATGGAGCCGGGCGAGCGCGAGCGCTACCTGGCGGACATGAGTGCACGCAATGCCCGCGTGGCCATGACCAATCCGGCAAGCAAATGAGGGCCTTCGACGTCGGCGTCGTCGACGGCATCAAGTTGGCGGCGGAACGGGACGAGGCGCTGAATGAGGGGGAGGCGCGCAAGGCCCTGCTCTATGGCGGCGCGGGCATGATCGGTGGCAGCGCGGCAACCAAAGGCATCGCCCTGAGTCTGAAACCCAGCAGCGCCAAGTGGAACGAATCAGACGCCCAGCGCATGATGCAGCACATGAAGCTCAAGAACGTCGATGTCAATGCGCGCCCGGGCATGCACGCCGCGATTTCGCACATGGATGTGGAACACGGTACCAATCGACCCTTTGTCGTCGTGCCAGCACATCACGGTCCGGAGTTGCTGGCTCACGAACTCGGCCATGTCTCGCGTAAGGGCCGATCCGCTGCCGGCTTCCATGCTCAGAATCGAATAGTACGCGGCGCCCTACCGATCGCGGGAGCCATTGGTGGCACGGCCATGGCCCTCAAGGGCAAGCGTGGGTCGTGGACCACGCGTCTGGCCCCGGCCGTGGCCTTTGGCAGTCACGTGCCCACGCTCGTCTCGGAGGGTCGTGCGAGCATCCGCGGATACAAGGCCCTCAAGGCCCTGGGCAAATACACCCCGTCGGAATTGAGGGGATCGCGCAGAAATCTCATCAAGGCCTTCAGCACCTACGGTCTCGGGGCCCTGGCCTCGACGGCGCCGGCGGCGGCCATCGCGGCCATGCGCTGGAAGAAGAAGAAAGAAGACTAGGGGTGGTCATGTGGCCGAGTTCGCCCCAGGCATCCCCGCCGCACGTGTGACCCAACGCCTGCCGCTGGTCACCGGCGCCAGCCGCTGGCAACTCGCACTTCAAGTCCATGATGCTCGTCGGGCCGGCAAACACTTCGACTTGCGCCTGGGCGACGGCCAACACGCACATTCTTGGGCCTTGCGTCAGTGGCCGGGGCCGGGCGAGAAGAGGCTCGCGGTCCAGCAGCCGACGCACACGCTCGCGTACATGGGCTTCAGCGGCCGCATCGCCAGTGGCTACGGTGCGGGGCAGGTGACGCTTGCCAGGCATGAGGGTGTCGAGGTCCTGCACGCCGACGACGATCACGTGCGCTTCAACGCCTACCCGGGCCAGAGGGTCGAGGAGTACCTGCTCAAGCGCGTCGGCATCAAGAACTGGCTGCTGATGAACGTGACGCCGACACAGAAGAAGTCGGTGCCCGACTACAAGCCCAAGTTCAAAGAGAAGGCCTACGGCGCGCTCGACGTCACCGACCCCGACGTCATCGTCCAGGCCAAGCTCTCGGGCGCCCACGTCCTCGTCGACTGCACCGGCGATCACGCGCGCGTCTACAGCTACCGTCAGGACAAGCGCCTGATCCAGCACACGCCCAAGATCCCGGGCTTCGACAAACTCGTCGTGCCGTCGGCGCTGCGTGGGTCCATGTTCCGCGCCGAGCTCGTGGTCCCGGGCATCCCCGAGCAGCGCACGGGCGGTATCCTCAACGCGGGCGTGTGGAAGAGTCGAGCGAAGCAGAAGACTGAGGGACGTCTCAAACTGTACCTGCTCGACGTCGTCACCTGGCGCGGAAAGGATGTCGAGGGCCTGGTCTACGGCGACAAGTTGCCCATGCTCGATGAGGCGCTTCGTGCAGCCAATTGGCTACATCGCCCACGCACGGCCTTCACCACCGGCGCCAAGACCGCGCTGGTCGCGCGCGTGGCCGCGGGCAAGGAGAAGACGACGGACGAGGGCGTCGTGGCCTGGAACCGGACCCAGGTCGTGCCGACGAAGATGAAGCTCAAGGACGACCGGGACGTCTACGTCGCCCGTGTCTTCGCCGAGAAGGGTCAACGAGGCCCGATGGCCGGCGGTTTCGAGTACTCACTGACACCCAGTGGCCCCGTCGTCGGCAGGGTGGGCACGGGCCTCAGCCACGGCCTGAAGACGCACATGCTCAAGAACCCGGGTCTCTATCAGGGCCTCAAGGCCAAGATCAGGACCCAGCGCCAGGGCGGTGCCTACGCGCCGCAGAAGCCCGTGTTCAAGGGCTGGCACCTGGATCAGCAGCTGCCCGAGGGAGTGAAGACCAAATGACCATGACCGCGTTCAAACGCAGACTCAGGATCTACGCTCCCTCGGCCCTGGGCGGGAGTCTGATTGGTGGCGGCCTGGGGGCCCTGGGCGGGGCGGCGGTGCACGCCAGCGATCCCTACGCCAAGAAGAAGAGCAAGAAGAAGTACATCCTCTACGGCGGCCTGGCCGGTGCGGGTCTGGGCCTGGGCCTGGGCATTCACGCCAAGAACGTCCAACGTGCCTCGCTCCTGGACTCGGCCAAAAAAAAGCAGGGTTGGGCACGTACGGACAGAGCCAGCGATCGAAGATGGAAGCAACACCAGGAGACGTGGGAAAAGGAGAGACAACAACGTCACCAGGCGTGGGAACAGGGGCGCGCAGAACAACAGAAACAATACGAAGAGGCACGACGTGCCACAGACGAGGCACGACGTCGAGCCGAAGAGGCACGAAAAAAGAGCTGGTGGAGTGGGGGCCGATCGCAACAACCACCGGGAGGCGGATCACAACAGCGACCAGGCGGGGGTTGGGGCGGTCAGTCGCAACAGCGGCCGCCGGGCTTCGGTGGTCAGCAAAAGGTCCGGGACATGTGGGAGGACGTGCCGTCGCAGGTGCGCAGTAAGCTCCGGGCCACGGCGCGACACGTCAAGGACCCCGCGAACCCCGAGGCCGCGCGCACCAACTACCGCGTGATCTTCGAGAAGCTGATGAAGAAACACAAGATCGATGGCAACATCGACGATTTCATCAAACACGCCAGTTTCTACACGGGCCTGGCCGTTGCATTTTCCAAATAAAAGGGCGTACAAATACTACACCCAAAAAATCTGCGCCCAGGGCGCGGGAGGACGGCCGATGCTCACACTTCGCTTGTCGCAAGTCAGGGCGCGTTCGTGGCGGGGGTACAATCAGGAGTGGCTGGCAAATAGAATGTCGTGGACGGAACCGGCGGCCGCGGCGTCCTTCACCAAGATGAACGAGGCCTGCGGCCATCGAATCGAGTACACCGACCTCTACCGCAGCACCCTCACCCAGATCCTGGCGATCAAGAACGCGAACAAGGAAAAGAAGCGGCTCTACGCCCCGCCGACGAAGAGCGGGCACAACTTCGGCTTCAGCTGCGACGTCGCGATCAAGGAGACGCTGGAGAACTTCCAGAAATCCAAGATCACCGAGTTGGTCATCGCCAGCCGCGACCGCCAGTCCCTGGGCCGATGGATGAAGAACTTCGGCTGGACGGGGATAGCCAGCGAGAGCTGGCACTTCAACCATCTCGGTGACCACGAGTCGGCGGTGAAGAAGATCGACGCGGTCTACGATCTGACGCTGACCAACGACGACGTCCAGCGGGCCCTCAACACCCTCCTCGGCCGGCAACTCAAACAACCCCTGGCCATCGACGGCCAACTCGGTCCAAAATCACACGAGGCGGCACTTTTGGCCGTGAAAGTGCTAGGGTACGAGGACCAGGCCGGTTTCACGCCCTGGTTCCGGCGCCTGTTGGCCGGGGCCACGGTCACGATCGAGGAGGTGCCATGCGCTACCTGAACAAGCTCGCGGAGATCATGCACGCGACCGAGGGCGTGCCCGAGGTGGTCGTGGGCGCGGTCAACGACGTCCTGGCCGCGGCCAAGACGCCCTGGTACAAGGCCCTGGTCTACAAGAACGGCGAGTTCTCGAAGACGGCGCTGTTCGCGACCCTGGCCAACATCCTCGTACTCATCGCCTACGTCCTGTCCTGGTTCCAGGGCACGGAAGTGGGCACGTGGACCCTGCCCGCCTTCGACACGGGCGCGGCGGCCGCGATCTTGGCCATCATCAACGGCACCTACGTCGGCAACCGGCTGGCGTCGGCCAAGGAGAACGGCAATGGCCAGTAGCTTCGACATCGGCGTCGTCGCGGGCATGACCAAGGTCGCCGGATTGCCCCGGGCGCTGAGGGAGTACGTGGGCCGGACCGAAGATGGCCATCTCTTCTTCCAGACGGAACCCGGG
>Ga0315273_10001678_pt1 | contig 25399 bp, 29 predicted proteins | sample YL17G02_0_MG_FD_205753 | JGI IMG/M metagenome (GOLD analysis project Ga0315273, IMG submission 205753) | Sediment microbial communities from Yellowstone Lake, YNP, Wyoming, USA - YL17G02_0 | ecosystem: Environmental > Aquatic > Freshwater > Lake > Sediment | place: USA: Wyoming | collected... | reverse complement strand
CAGGCGCTCCGCGGGATGAGCATGCAGCAAGAAGCGCTCGAACGCGCCATCCGGCGAGAAAAACGCGAAAACGAGTTGCAGGAACTTCAGGCGAACCTCGGGTTGCTCCAGGGCGGCGCCAGGCCGATGACCGAGGGAAGGCACCAGGCGGAACTGCCCGGGCCGACGTTCACGGGGGCGCCGGGGTTGGGGCTGCCCCCAGAACGGACGGTTGTCCCGGCGCAGATACCGACGCCGACCGACCGAACGGTGGCCTACCGCGGCCGGCGGTACTACGTGCCGACGACCGAGGAGAAACGCGCCAGTGAACTGGCGGGCAAGGTCGGCGAGTTGAAGAGTCTTGGGGACATTGAGACTCAACTCGCGGTCGGGAAGGCGCGCGCCCTGTTGCCTGTTCAGGAGGAAGCGGCGCAGGTTGACGTGCCGGGAGTGGGGCGGGTCAACCGCGCCATGATCCCAGTGATCACCGGGCGGGAAAGCGACGTGGCGGCGGGGGCGCGCGAGACCAGTCGCCAGACATTCGCCGCCGGCGAGAGCACGAAGCTCCGAAAAACCCAGGAGGACGTGGCGCGGATCCGGACGGAGGCGCGCGACGTGACGACGGCCAACCAGCGGCGACTGGAGCGCAAGGACCGCGAGGCCGAGTTCGATGACCTCGTCGCCAGCGAGGTGGTTCAGCGGGCGGGCACGGAGGCGGACGAGAAACGGATCCGGACAACACTGGATGATCTGGTCGAACGGGACAAGACCGGCACGGTGAAGAAACGGTACCTACCGATCCTGCGGAAGGCTCGCGGCGGCGCGGTGAAGCCGCGGACGGTCGGCCAGATGAGTCCACAGGAACTGATGCAGGCCATCACAGATTTCGGCGAGGGCAAAAGCCCTGGGGCGGCCCCGGCAACGCCGGCACCGAAGAAGGGGACCGGAGCCGCATTATTCGCCGAACTGGAAGCCGACAAGCGGAAGGCGCAGAAGAGGTGAGATGGCCGCGGCGGCCCAGACGACCGTTACCCTCCAGGATCTCCTCGCCACGCCGAAGTTCTACGCGCTCGACCCAGAGGAGCGCAGGTCTGCCCTGAAACTGGCGGCTCCGGAGCGGTTTGGAGGGATGGAGCCGATCGAACAGGACCGATTCCTGGCCCTGGTGGACCTGAAGCGGCAACGGGAGACGGCGCCGGCGGTGCCGGGGATGGAGCGGCTGGGCCCGTTGCCGGAGGCGGGACGGGCGCCGGTGGTGCCGGGCCTGGACGTGCCAGAGGCCACTGGCCCGATCGTCGCCGAGCCGGAGATGGAGGCGCTGGGCGAGGTCGTGCGGCCCCTCGTCGGGAAGGCGGTCGAGGCGGTCAAACGCCTCCGGGTGGCCCCGAGTTTGACGACTCCGGTGGTCGAGGCGGCGCCGCGGCCAGGGCAACCCCAGCCGGCACCCCTGCAGGGGTGGAGTCCGGCTGAGCGGGTCGCGGACTTCGTGGACGATTTCGTCCAGCGAAACATCACCGGGCGCCAGGCCAAGACCCTCGAGGAGCCAACTTTTCGGTTCGACCTGCTGTTTCCTCCGGAGGCTCCTGGCGAAACCGCCCTTCAGACCGGGATGCGATCGGCGGCGGAGCAGGCGTCGGGGTTCACCTCAGCGGAGAGCCTGCTGGGCGCCACCGCTCTGGGGAGTCTACAGGCCATTCCGAGGGTAGGGCAGGTTCTCTACCGAGGCGCACTGGCGGTGATTGGTGGGGTCGCTGGCGTCGGGGCAGGAAAGGCTACAGTTAGCGGTGCCGAAAAGTACCTCGCCGGGGATCCGCACGGGGCGGCCAAAGACTGGGGATTCGCCGGGGTCGATGCCCTTCTGAGCGCCTTGGCGCTTCGGGCAGCCGCTCGCGGCCTCCCAGAACTCCAGGATGCCTTCCGTGAGGCCAGAGAAGGCCGTCAACGAACCGCGGCCGACCTCCAGGCACCTGGAGGCACCGCCGGTGGCCCACCCGGGCGAGGACCGCAGCCAGGGAAACCGCCGAGCGAACCCGGGCCGGCGGTGAAGCGCCAGGTAGTCCAGGTCCAGGACGCCCAGGGGCGGCTAGTTGAGGTCGAAACAGAGGCCAAGGGGCCGGCGCCGACGAAGGACCAGGTCAGTCTCCTGGACCAGATCATCGACGAGACGTTGAGGCACCAAAGAGCCGGGGAGGCCACGGGGAGGCCCTTGGAGGCGCCACCGGGTACCCAAGTTGCCCGCGTGCCCGAAAGCCAGCCCGTGGTGGCGGACCTGGTGAGGGCAGGGGTTGACCGCCGAACCGCCGAGGCCATACGTGCCGCTGCCGAGAGGGAGATCCAGTTACAGAAGGGGGCTGACCTGCCGCTGAAGGAGGCGGTCCCGGCCAAGGTCGAACCGGCGGTGGTCGCCGCGCCCGCGCAGGCACCGGCCGAGGAAATTCCTAGTCAGCTAGGAAAAGCGGTTGAGCCGGGGGTTTTCCGGCACTGGACGACGCCGGAGTCGGCGGCGGCGCTCGAGGCGGGCCAACCCTTCGAGGCCACCCGGGCCCCGGTGCACGGTATGGCGCCGGGGCTCGGGCGCGAGACGGGCACCGGCAAAGAGGCCGGGGACAGACTGTACTTGTCCCTGGACGACGAACGCTGGAGCAAGGTCGAGGTCAGAACGGGCGAAGGCCAGGTGGTCGAGGGCACCGAGGAGAACGTCCACCAAGGGCGCCCGTTTTACGATTACGACCAGCAGAAGTGGATGGTGGAACTGGGCGCCTGGGAGACCCGGGATCTGGCGCCGGTCTCCTACCGGGTGGATCCGAAGGCCACCGTCCTGACCATCGACAGTGAGGATTCACTTCGGGCGGCGGTTCGGGAGGCGACCGAGGTGGCCGGCAAACGAGTCTTCCCAGTCGACGACCCGAACTTCTGGGACGCGCTCGCGAAGCGGTACGATGCCGTCGCCCTCCGCAACGTGCGCGAACTGGCGGGGCAAGACATCAAGTTCTTCAAGGCGGCCAGCGGCGATCAACTGGTGATACTGAACCCGAAGGTCGCCCGGCTGGCTAGTGCGGCAGGTAAGGTAGCAGAGCAGGTCGTCGAGCGAGTCCCGGCGGCGGCGGAGCGCGGGGCGGCGGCGCCGGCGGCGGAACCTCACAGGCTAAAGCCTGTGCCACGGCTGGGCAAAGACCAGGCGCTCATGGTCGAGGCCGTGAAGCGGCAGACGGACGCGATCGAGAAGTACGCCAGCCTGGAGATCGCGCGGGGAACGGCGCCGGAGCGGCGGAAAGCCCTCGAGACCTACGTCCGGTCGCTCCAGCACTACGCCGCGCAACTCGGGTTGACCGTGCCCGAGCCGGCCAAGACCCCGGAAGCGATGCGCCAGGCGGCGCGGCAAGTGCGGGCGGAACTCGACGCGGCACTGGAGGCCTCCGGGGTGAAGAAGCCGGCGCGAAAAGTAGCGCCTAAGAATGCCATAGTTATCGCCGGATTGAGGCAGGCGGCGGGGAAGTTGACGGCTGCCATCGACAGACTAAAGTCTGTCCCACGGGCGAAGGGCCGCGGGCAGCGCAGTCAGGAGGACCTGGCGCGGGAGGCGGGGCGGCTCGAACGGTTGCAGGGGACACTGCGCGCGCTGGCCGAGGCGATGGAGGCGGATCGGCTCCCGCCGTCGCTGGCGAAAGTGCGGAACCGCACGCAGGTGCAACAACTGCTCGAGTTGGAGCATTATCCAGGGCCCGGGCCGCTGAAGACCGCGGGGATGAACGACGAGGCGGGGTTCGACGAGGCGCGGGGGGATTTGCTGAAGTTAGCCCCGGCGGCGGCCGAACTGAAGCCTGCCGCGCCGGTGGTCGCGCCGAAAGCCAAGCCTGAGCCGGTGGCGGCGGCGGCGGCGCCGGCGAAACCCACACCGGTCAAGGCCAAACCCGAGGTGGCCCCGCAGGCGAAACCCCCTGCGCCAGAGAAGCCCCTGGAGCCGGCGAAGGCGCGGGTGTCGGCGCGGGAGGTGAAACACAAGCGGGTGGTGGCGGGGCTGGCTGTACGCATGGAAAGCGGCGACGCCACCGCCATCCTGGTCCCGGGAGAGGATCGGCGATACCCGGCGCAGTACCGGCTGATCGAGGCGGCCGACCTGGTGACGTCGCACGATCCGAACACTTTCCAGCCCAACCCGGAGTATCCGTACGTCAACGACCGGGACTACACGAAGGCGGTGAATCAGCAACGTGTGCGCCTGAACCGGAGTCCGGCGAAATTCGATCCGGCCTGGCTCGTGACGGACGATCCGGGCCCGGAACAGGGCCCTACGATGATCGACCGTTACGGGCGACCGCTCGGCGGGAACGGGCGAGCGTTGATCCTGAAGTGGGTCTACGAGCACGAGCCGGGCCTGGCGCAGAAGTACCGCGACTACCTGGCGGGGAAGGCGCGGAACTTCGGTCTGGATCCGGTGCGGTTGAACGAGTTCCGGCAGCCGGTGCTGGTCCGCGTGATCCAGACGCCGGACGAGGAACTCGATCCCCAGGAAGCCATCACGGACCTGAACAAGACGGGGACGGCGGCGCTGACGCCGGCGGAGCGCGCCCTGGCTGACTCGAGGCGAGTGTCACAGGAGACACTCGACTTCATCGCCGGCAAGATCGACGAACAGGGGCCGGAGGGAACGCTCCTTCAGGCACTCGAAGGGGACGGCGGACCTGCGGTGATTGCCCGGCTGGTGGCCGATGGCGTCATCACCGACCAGGCGAAGGGCGAGTACATCGAGGAGCGCGCGGTCAAGGGGACCGCCCGCAAATACGAGCTGGTGACCGAGGAGGGCAAGCGCCGGATCGCGCGCCTGCTGGTGGGGCGGCTGTTTCGGGACACGAATCAGTTTGAAGCGGCGCCGCCGGAACTGCGCGCGAAGCTCGAACGCCTGGTGGCGCCCATCGTCCGGGTGGCGCAGCGGGGCGACTGGAACATCCTGGGGTGGGTGCGCGAGGCGATCGACCTGCTCGAGGAAATGCGGGCGCACGGCGTTCGGAGCGTGGCTGACTACATCGGCCAGGCCACGCTGTGGCCGACGACCGAGGGTTACAGTCAGCCAGCGATCGCCATTGCCAAGACCCTGCAACTCGGGCCGGTGAACGCGGCCAAGGTCTTCCGGGCCTTCGCCGGCGAAGAGGCGAACGGACGGCCGGGCGCGCCGGCGTCGTTCTTCACGCCGTTGACGCCCGAGGAGGCGTTTCGGGCGGCGTTTATCGAGAAACGCGAAGAGATCGAGAAGGCCGAACGCAGGCCGAAAGCGAAGGGCGCCGGCGCCGGGGAGCCGGTGGTCTTCATGCGGGAGCAGTTGCCGGCGGCGTTCGAGCGGACAGCGCGGCGGGGGGAAACCTGGCACTTGCGCGGGAAGCCGTTGAAACCCTGGCGGGGATATGACACGGGTCGAGAGATGGGTGCGGACGCCGAGGCGCGGTTAATCCAGGGTGGAACGCAGGATCCGACCCTCGTCTTGGTCAACCAGCAGGCGATGCTGGTTCTCCAGGAGGCCGAGCAGGTGCACGGTCCTTTGGGCGGTTGGTTGATGGAGGCGTACCGCGTTACTCGAGTCATCAGACGCCTGCGAACAGTCCGCGACTCGGCAGCCAACGCGTTCGCCGACGTCCTCGAAGCGGCAGGTGCGGAGACGGGACATGTGGTTGTTGTCCAGGCCGGCCCTACGGCCGTCAGGGCGGCACGCCATGAGGTTCACCATGCACAACAGTTCCAGATCTCGCCGGAGGTCAGGAACCTGATGGGTGAGGACGGTGCGGTGTACTTCCTCACCGATCCACTCGCTGATGCCGCCACAGACAACCTGATCAGCCGCGGATATCCACGTGACACGGAGATCCTGGCTGCGGAACTCGGGGCCCACCTGGCCGAGGGACCTGTGGGGTGGCGGCTGCTGGGGCTCGATCGGGAGCAGGCGCGATACCTCATCAGGCGCTACTTGGAGTACATTGTGGCGGCGCATGGGCGCGAAGCACTGGCGGTTTTTCGCCGGGCGGCGCCGGATTTTAGGAGGGTGTTGGCAGATGTCCAAAGACTCAGTGAGCAACCTGGAGAAGCTGCTCGAGGCTTACCAGGAGGGGAACTTCGACGAGACGTTCGACAAGATGTTTCCGGACGGCCGGCTGAAGCCGGCCCCACTCTCCAGCGGGAGCTCTTCCCCGACTTCGACACCGGAAAGCAACGAGAAGCCGAAGCCGAGCAGCAGCGGCGAATCGAAGCCGAGCGACTGACCGCGGAGTTCAACAGCGCTCTGACGCGCCAGAATGCGCGGCGCAAACTCAGGAAAGCCGCGGGAGTGACCCAACCGGGCCTCTTCAGCGAGGAGCCGGCGCCGCCGCAGGGCGAATTGTTCGACCCGAAGTTCGATGCACTGCCCGAGGAGGGTCTGTTCGGCGACGAGCCGCTGCTCATGCGGATGATTACCCCGGCGCCGGCGGCAGCGGCGGCGCCGGTGGCGTCCGTCAGCGGACCCGTGACCGGGGAGCCGAGCCCTATGATCGAGGGTCTGCGAGCGGCGGCGGACGCGGTGCGGGAGTTCAGGCAGGACGTCCGAAAGACCTTTGCGCCAGCGAGTCTGGACGTTATGGCGCGCCAGAGCGCTTTGAGCCTGCGTGCGCACGGGGCGGAAACCGCGCGAGCTTTCGACCACGCCGAGGCCGCGCTACGCAAGGCGCGGAAGTTTTTCCGGGGGCAGCCCCACGAATTCGTGTCAACTTTCATTCACAGGATGGAGGAGGGCCAGGCCCAGGAAAACACTGACCTGGACGCGATCGCGGGATTGTTCCGCAACCTGCTGGACAACCATCGCCGGGAGGTGCAGGGGTTGGGCGAGGGGAAGCTCACCGCGTACTACGAGACCTATTTCCCGCACATCTGGAAACGGCGGAGCACGGAAGAGCGAACCAAAATCTGGCGAGCGATTTTCGGGCGGCGGCCGCTTGAAGGGCCGAAAGCGTTCCTGAAGAAACGCACGTACCTGTTCTTCCGCGAGGGGCTCGAAGCCGGGCTCGAACCGGTGAGCTGGAATCCGGTGGACCTGGTGTTGCTCAAGTTGCGCGAGATGGACCGCTTCTTGCTGGCGCACCGCTTCATCCGGGAGATGAAGGACCTGGGCCTGGCGCGGTTCGTGCCGGCGCTGGGTGGGCGGCCGCCGTTCGGGTGGACCGAGACACCCGACCCGATCGGAACGGTGTGGGGCCCGCCCGAGATCAAAGTGCGCGAAGCCTTTGATGCGGAGATGATGCGCGGGCTCGAGGAATTCGCCAAGAGCCTGGGGATTACCCACGAGCGGCTGGCCACCTTGCGCGGGCCGGCGTGGGGCTACGCGCAGCCGGGCAAGGGCGAAGTGAAGACGCGGTTCGCCGGGCCGGAGAGCGTCCTGGTCCACGAGATCGGGCACGTGCTCGATCATCGGTACAAGTTGTCCCAGCAGGTCGTTAAGACGAAGCCCCACCGCGAGGAGTTGCGCCTGCTCGCTGACTTGCGGCTGGGCGGGGAACCGCCGGCGCACTTCCGGCGGTACGTGCGCCGCAAAGCCGAGAAGATGGCCAACCTGGTGGCGGCTTACGTTCACGCCCCGGAGGCCTTCGAGCGAGTGGCGCCGGCAACGTTCACCTGGTTCGAGGACTTCATCGAGGCGCACCCCGAGTTGGCGCGGCTGAAGGAAATCCGGTACGGCATGGAACTGGCGGAGGGCAGCGCGACCTACCCACTGGGCGGGTTCGTCCTGAAGGGCAAGTGGTTTATGCCGGAGTCCGCGGTGGTCGTGCTGAAGAACTTCCTCAGCCCGGGCCTGCGGCAGAAAGGCTGGTTCAGACCGCTCTTGGGCAGCGCGAACCTGATGGTCCAGTGGTCGTTGAGCTTCAGCGGGTTCCACCTCGGGTTCACTTCGGTAGATGCGGCGACGTCCAAGCTGGCGATCGCGCTCAAGTACCTCGCGGCAGGGATGCCGCTGAAGGCGGTCCAGCGGGTACTCGAAGTACCGATCTCGCCGGTGCAGAATGTCCTGAAGGGCAACAAGGTCATCCGGGAGTGGTTCGCGGCCACGAACCAGGACCCGGAGACCGTCAAGATCATCGAAGCGATGCTGGCCGGCGGCGGGCGCGCGCGCATGGATCCGGTTTACCGCACCAAGTTCCGGGAACGGCTGGCGGATTTCTGGACCGCGAAGAACCCGGCAGGAGTACTTCTCACGGCGCTGCCGGCGGTCATGGAGACCGCGGCCTGGCCGATCATGGAGTGGGTTGTGCCTCGGCAGAAACTCGGGGTGTTCGCCGACATGGCGCAGTTCGAACTCGCACGGCTGCCGCAGAACGCCACCCGTGAGGAGGTCCGCCAAGTCTTCGCCCGCTGCTGGGATTCGGTGGACAACCGGATGGGCCAACTCGTCTACGACGACCTGTTCTGGAACCGCGCGGTGAAAGACCTCGGGATGATCAGCGTGCAGAGTTTGGGGTGGAACCTCGGCACGTTCCGCGAACTCGGAGGCGGCTACATCGACTACGCCCGGCAGGCCGGGCGCATCGGACGGAGGATCGTCGGTAGGCGCCCGGCGCCGCCGGCCGGCGGAGAGCCGCCGGCGGGCGGTGGACCGCCGCCTGAGTTCGGGGCGCCGGGGAGGCCGGAGTTCACGCATCGCATGGCGTACGTGCTGGCACTGCCGATGCTGATCGGGTTCATGGGAGCCGTCTACGCCTACCTGCGGTGGGGCCGGCTCCCGGACGATCGCAAAGACTACTTCTTTCCGCGCACTGGCAACTACGACGAGCAGGGTCGCCCAGAACGGTTCAGTTGGCCGGGCTACATGAAGGATCAGGTGCACTGGCTCGGATTGGGGCTCGGCCAGGCGCACCCGTTGCAAGCCGCGCGGAACAAACTGAACCCCCTGGTCGGGCGGACTGCCGACGTCTTGACGAACGAGGACTTCTGGGGCACGATGATCCATGATCCGCATGACCCGGCCTACAAGCAGGTCCTCGACAGCCTGAAGTACTTCACGGGGATCCGGCCCTACGCCTTCCAGAACATTCAACGCGAGCGGCAACGCGGGGCGGGCGTCGCCATGCAGGTCCTGCCCATGATCGGGATCACCGCGGCACCGAGTTACGTCACGCAGACGCCGGCGGAGGCGCTCCAAGCCGAACTACTCGGAGAACGCCGCCCAGCCGGAGCGCAGCCGAAGGAGAGCTACGCGCGGGCGCGGGCCAGGGCAGACGTCGCGCAGGCATTGCGGCAACACAAACCCGCGGGGCCGATCATCGCGGAGCAGATGAAGGCGGGTAACCTCACACGAGAGGACCTGGTGCGAGTCCTGCGCCAGGCGACCACGGACCGATTCACGCGCGGGTTCAAGAGTCTCGGGTTGGATCAGGCCCTGGACGTGTGGCAGCTGGCGAATGCCGAGGAACGCGGTAAGGTGCGCGGCGTCCTGATCCTGAAGGTGCTCAGCGGGTTGCAAACGAAGTCGCCGGAGGAACTGTCGGTACTGCGGCAACACCACGGGGCGGCGATTCGAGATCTCGTGAAGGGGGGCCAGAAGCCATGAGCGACGGATTGATTGCGGTGGTGGTGAGCGTGGTGGCGCTGGCCTCCCAGGGATTCAACGTCTGGCTGAGCCTGCGCCTGCGCGTGGCGCTGCTGGAAATGGAGAAGCGCGTCCTGGACCAGGTGGACCGTGACTTCGTGCGCCAGGGCGTGTGCGACGAGCGGCACGATGGGCGGCGGCGGCACGGGCGCCCGGTCGAGGTCGCCGATGAGGGTTGAGCACTGCTTCCTCGAGGACGAACTCTGTCACTGGGAGGACGAGGACTTCGAGTTGGCCGAGGACTTCGGCGCTCACCGGCGCAGACGCAATCGTCAAGCCGAGGCTTTCTTGGGGCGGCGCTTGCGGCGGGTCTGAGCGGCGCGTTTGGCGGCCGCGGAACGTTCCTCGGGTGACATGGCCGCCCAGCGGGCAGTCGCAGCGTGTCGGGCAACCTCACTGCGGCGCTCCGGCGACATCTTCGCGTTACGCTTGCTGTTGAGCGCCTGAGCGTGGGGATCCTTGCCGCGTTTCCTTGCCATGTCAACAGGTTACCACGAATTGCTCGCGTTAGCAAGATTTTTCTTGACAAGCTCACGCGAGCATGATAATCTGATGATCGCCATGGAAAACGACAGCGGACGGATGGTTCGGATTCCCAGGACGGCGACACGGCGAAGCGCAGTGACGTTCGCCAAAATGCTCGGGCGGGTGGCGCCGAGCGCGGTCAACGGTTTCGAGTTCGAGGGCCGCTTCGTGCGCCCGGGCAGCGAGATCGCCGAAAGCGATCTGCCGGCGCGGGCGGTACTGCTCGAAGGGGCCGGCAGCGACGGATCGGGGAAAAAAAACCTCGCAGTACCTGTACGTGCTCTGGGAGTACGACCGGAAAGCGGCCGAGTGGCGGGAGCTGGCGCGGGTTTGGGCAGAGAGTTGGGAATGGGCGCTGGAGTTGGGGCCGATAGCGCGGCGGGCGCTCGAGCCGGTGCGCGAGGTGCCGGATCTGCGGCGAGTGGGCGAGCGCCTGGCGGCGCTCATCGAGCGCGAACTGGCGCCCTTGGAGGCGCGGCAACGAGCGCAGGTGGCCGGGGTGCTGCACGATCAATTCGCGGCGCGCATGGTGGCGTGGGCGGCGGCAGCGTGACTCGGAGCGCGGCTGAGAGCCGCGCGCGGGTTGAGAACCCGCCCCACGGGGCAAGAGTTTTCTGGAGGTGAATGAAATGGCACGTGAGAAAGTGCGGTTTGAGACGAATGTTCCGCAAGTGGTGGCGATCGATCCGCGGTTCCCGGAACCGAAGCGGGTCGAAGGCCGCTACGGCGATCAGGTGATGGTCAGCCTGACCGAGAACCGGATCGCTTACCTCGAGCCGGAGGTGGCGGAGCAAATCGAGACGTTGAGGATCCGGCCGGGAGAGCCGTTCTCGATCTGCAAGGAGGAAGTGCGGGACGGCAACCGGCGCGGGTTGAAGTGGTCGGTCGATTTTACGAGCCCTCCCGCCTCCGGGCCCCAGAAGCTGGCTGCCGCCGGGCCCGGTGGACGGGAAGTGGGAGGTTATCCCGGAGACAATGGTACCCACGGGAAGGGGGTCGGCGCAAGTGGGAACGGGAAGGATGGCCGACAGGCTTCCGCTTGCGGACCCGTTGCCGGGGAAGCCTGTCCCACCAAGGTGGAGTACGGCGCGGCCATGACCGAGTTTCTGATTATGGCCTTGGAGGCCGTCAGGACGGCGGAGCAGCATGGCGCGGCGCACAGCCGTTCTGTGACGTTCACGAGTGAGGACGTGCAGGGGTTGGCGTCCACACTGTTCATCCAGGCGGCCAGAGAGGGATGGCTCACATGGCGACCGCAACTGTAGAGCAGCTCGGCGGGCTGGGGGAGGTGCTCTCCCCCAGCCAGACCAAGACCCTGATCGGTTGCGCGGCGAAGTGGTACTTCAAATACGTCCGGGGGCTTCCGGACGTCGGCGGCGGCGCCCTGGCGCTGGGCCGGGCAGTACACAAGGTCGCCAAGATCGCGATGCAATTCAAGAAACTCTCGAAACGCGACTTGCCGCTGGCGGAAGCTCAGAAGAGCTTCCAACTGGCGTTCGGCGGCGAACTCGCGTCAGAGAAGGTGCAGTTACGCGACGACGAGAGTGCGGTGGAGTTGGAAGCCACGGGGGAGGCGCTGGTGGCCATCTGGATCCAACAGGTGGCGCCACAGATGCAACCGAAACTGATCGAGCACGAAGTCTGGGGCGAGATCGGCGGGGTCCATGTGCGTGGGTTCGTGGACCTGGTGGACCAGCACGGCACGATCATTGACCTAAAGAGCGTAAGGAACACACCCTCGGACGTGGATCCGGATCAAGTATTTCAGGTGGCCACTTATCGGCGGCTGTTGCCCGAGGCCTCGGGGCGCGGGCGGATCGACGTGTTGGTGAAGAACAAGACCCCGAAGCTGGTGCAACTCGAATTCGAGGTAGAGGAGTCCGATCTGCGCTTCGTGGACATGATGTATCCACTGGCGCGGGACGTCATCCGGGCGGGACTCTACATGCCGAATCGAGCGCATCCTCGGATCTGCGGGCGCAAGTACTGCTCGTTTTGGCGGGCGTGCGAAGCCGAATTTGGCGGGACGGTGAAGGAGTGACGGAGTTCGGCGAGTACGATCGCAGGGCGCAGGAGGAGTTCCTGCGCTACCTTGAGGGCGGGGGAGTGGAGGCCCCTCGCCCTCGATTTCCGTGGCTGAGGGCCTTGGCGGCGGTGCTGGTGATTCTGGCGTTGCTCTGTTTGTGGATATCGATGCTGGCCAGCGATCCGCCGGCGCCGGCGCCCTCAAAGGACCAACCGCAGGGTGACGACGACGAACTGGTTGCTGGGAGGAGGATGTCATGCGCGTGTTGATTTCGCACGAAGGCATCTTGCAATGCCGGTTGGGGACGATGAAGGAGCTCCTGGACGCGCTTCTGGTGGAGGCGTGTGGACGGGGAGACGCCGAGACAGAGGACCACGGCGTCGAAGAGGCGCTGTCAGTGGCGGGGAAGGTGGATGAGCTCGCCGGCAAGGTTGCGGAGCTGGAGGGCCGGCTGCATTGGCTCGAAGTGGAGGCCGACCGGTGACACTCGTTCGCCGGATCATCCAGCGGGAAACGAAGTCCACCCATCGTGGGCGACCGCTGGTGATCGAGTTGCATCCGGGGTTCCTGGCCATCTGGCCGAAGGGCGACCGGGAACGGTACACGATCAGCTACGAGGCGATCTTCAGCCGGGCGGCGCTACTGTCGAGTTGCCGGCTGGACCGCGGTGCAGCCGGAGGGCTCCGGCGCCGACGTGCAGGGTAGCGTGCTTCTACCCACCCAAGAGTAGGCGGTCCTGGGACGGCTGGTGCATCTCCACATCGGCCCACTCCGGAGCCTGGGGCCGCCGGCGCCTACCGATTTCGAGTCTAACTCCACATTACAGTGAAGCTGGACCCCTGCCGACGTGCTGTAAGTGATTGATTCTGCGTGCGGCCAGGGGCGCGAACGCAACAGAATGACTGATCTGTGGTGTTCGCGGTGACTCCTAAGTACCTGACAGAAGAGGAGTTACGGGCGCTGTTTTCGGCGATTCGCAGCGTCCGGGACCGGGCGATCTGGACGGTGGCGTTCTGGCGGGGACTGCGGGCGAGCGAGGTGGCGCTGCTCCAGGTGGCCGACGTCAGGCTGAAGGTCGGCCGGATCTACGTCCACCGGCTGAAGGGGTCGCGGAGCGGGGAGCACCTGCTATCCGATGAGGAGCTGCGCGCGCTCCGGGCGTGGTTGAGGGTGCGGGGATACGATCCGGGCCCCTTGTTCCCGTCCCGGCGGAGACGGGGAATCTCCCGCTACCAACTCGACCGGCTGATGAAGCGCTACGGCGCCGCGGCGGGCCTGGCGCCGGAGAAGCGCCACTTCCATGTCCTGAAGCACTCGATCGCAACCTGGCTGATGGGCCGGCCGGACAGCGACATTCGGCGGGTGCAGGACTGGCTCGGGCATGCCAACATCCAGTCCACGGTGATCTACGCGCAGATCACGAGCGCGCAGCGGGACGATTTCGCGCGGCGAGTGTTTGGGAGGCGATGAATGGGGGTTACGAGGGATACCGAGGACCGCCCCGGAAATCCTGATCGCCCCAGCCGTGGCCCGTGCCGAGGAGCAAGCATTGGTCGAGCACCAGGTCACTGGCACGGCGCACTCGGTCGTACCGCAGGCGCAGATAATCACGGGTGCGTGCCGCGACCTCCCCACCCTTGCGGATGAGTAGTCGAGCTGCGTTGCAGGCGCCGTTGTCGGGCCATTCCAGGCGGTTGACGAGTCCGGCGTACTCCCTGCGCACGGGGATCGCGGCGATGGCGGCAATGATGCGGCCGTACCGCTTGGCGCGGTCGCCGTGCGCCTCGGCGTAATCGTCGAGCAGATCATCGTTTGCCGTGATGGTGGGTTGCCCCATCGCCAGAGCGCACCGGTTGTGCTCGGCGAGATAGTCAGCCGGCGTCATGGTGCCCAACTGAGCCTGGCGCTCGGACCATTTGCGGATCTCGATCATCGTCATGTCTTTGCCTTCCCCACCTGGCCGCGCCCGAGCGGCGCGGCCAGGTGGAGGGGCGGCTCAGGCCGCCCGATCCAGTGGACGGGCGTGCATCCAGAGCAGCACGTTGCCGCCGCGAGTGGGCCAGTCGGCGTTGGCGAGCACGGTGTTAGCCGCGGCACTGCCGATCACGCGCCGCTCGCCTGTGCGAGAGTGCAGGTGGTAGTAGCCGTCCGCGCGCAGATCCGCGCGGATGGGAAGATCCTCGGCGTGGCGCTCGAGGGCGTACTTGACGGTGTGGTGCATGTCATCCTCCTCGTCGCTGCCGGCAGTGGGGCAGGTGGCGGCGGAGAGCCGCGGCGCCGTAGTTCTGGCGGCACCAGGGGCACGGCGTGATGACTGCTGGCCGGCCCCCGCGCCGATGCCGGCGCCTGGCCTGTAGCAGCCGCCCGGCCTCACTCGCCCGTTTGCGTTGTCGTGTCATCGCAGCCATCATGCCATAGCTGCGTTGTTGATGTAAAGTACCCACTACGTAGTTTCGGGGGCAAGCCGTTGATTCGCGGGCAGAAATAATTATGGAGGGGAGGGAGTGGGCGGATGCCGGCGGCGCTGCTTTGCTTGCGCCACCGGGCGCAACTACACCTGCGCGCGAGGGCTCACTCGTCGGGACGGATGTGGAGCTGGCGCAGGAGGTCGACAGTCAGTGGTACATATGAGCCGTCATCACCGAGGACATAAACGACTACACCGACTGGCCCTAACCCTGCCAAGTGAGGGACTGCAGCGCTGAGGCGGCGGAGGGGTGTTGGTGCGTACGACCCGTCCGGATGATGGTCGCAGAGACAGACTAACAGGTAATTCGCAGCGCTGACTCGTACGACGTTGGCGGTGGATCCGATTTGGAGTATTGGTTCGCGTTCAGGCACGGGCCAAGTATAACAGCTTGCGCGCGAGGCCGCCGGGCGACTGGCGCGCGAAAGAGATCGACAGCGCTCAACTCGACGGTCCGATCCAGGTCGGGTTGCGGATCCGGACGAACGGAGCCGTGAGGAAGTCGCGGAGGGCTCGCTCGCACACGTCGAGAGTTAGTTGGCCGGCAGTGCACCACTGGGCGTGTGCGCCGCGCCCGAACACGCACGCCTCGCAGCAGTAGGCCGGCGACGGCCGGTAGAGGCGCGACGTCAGGTCAGCCACGTCCGTCTATGCGGCCGGTCCCGTGGTCGGCGCCGGCCCAGTGTCGCGGGGGGCGAAGGCGACCGTCGAGATGGAGCCGTCCGACCAGCGAACGACGAGCAGGTCGGGCTGGGCATCGAGCTTTTGCGTGTTTTGGGCGACCACGCCGGCGCCGCCGACGGCGCGAAGGTCAATCAAGGTGATGGTCATGCTGGCTTGTCGGCGCTCACATCGGTTGAATGTAGGGGCGACGCGGAGGTGCGATGCACTTCAGGGCATACGTCAGCGCGAGGACTCGATCATTGGTCCAGTCGGGTGAATCGGGGGGGAACGCACAAAGGTCCAGGGCGGGCAGGTAGGTGAGGGCCTCGTACTGACGATGGGCGCGTAACAGTGGGCCGGGCGGGCACTCAAAAGGGTCACCGATTCTTCTCTGCATTACAAGCGCCAGGGTTTGCAACTCACGGAGGAGGCGCCAAGCGTGGTATCTGTTGGCACAACGCCGGAAGAAACAGAGACCTCGTTTCGACGCGGCGAGGCAGGTCATGCGGGCTCGTCGGCGGCGGGCCCGGTGGACTGTGGCCGGCCCAGGACCCAGCCGCCGCCGTCGTGGCCGATGGCGACGGTCGGCGGGCGCGGCGCCAGGTCGCACTCCGGGGAGCGCTCGTAGTGCTGCGCCAGGATGCGCTGCAACAGCACGGCGGCCGAGCGCGCCCGGGGGACGCTGCCGCGTTCGCGGCAGACGTCGCAGCGCCAGTGCTCGAGGCGGGGCTTCATGGGAAGGCCTCCCTGGCCGCAGAAGCACACCGGCTGCATAAGTTCGGTTTGGCCCAGACGCAGCCGCCGGGGCAGGCGCGCGACTCGGAGCAGCCGCAGACCACGCAGGTGTGCTCGACGCCGGCGGCGATGCGGGCCTGGCGCTGAGTCTCCTCCACGCCCAGATCGTCGTACAGGGGATCCGCGGCGAATTCGGAAGCTCCGCCGTCCATGCGCAGGCCGAGCGTGTGGTCCGGACCCGGCTCGGCGCGTTCGCCGGCGATGTGAGCGTAGGCGTAGCGGAGACGCCCCTCCATGTCGTCGAGGTCCGGATCGTACGCGGCGGTGGCCGGTGCGCTCATGGGCCCTCCGCGAGCGGCCGGCCGAGGAGTTGGCTGGTCTCAGGGTTGTGCCAGAACCCGCACGCGCAGTCGCCGGCGACGTGGACCACTCGGGCCTGAACCAATACTTCGCCCAGTCGCCCCTCCCAGATGACGAGTCCTTCCCGGCCCACGGGATCTACTGAGACGAGTTGACCCACGATCACGAACTTCACCGGCCCGGAGGCGCGATCCACGGCGGACTGCCACTGCTCAGAGCTCGGCTGATCGGGGTGAGGCATGATTACACCACCTTCGTGCTGTCGGGGGCGGGATCCGGCGGCAGGCCGAGGTCCTGGCGCATGAGCGCGGCGAGGAAGTTCTTGATCGCGTCGGGGCGTGGCTGGATGCCGCGCAGTTTTCCTTGTGCGACGATCCACAGCGCACGTTCGACATCGACCTTGGGGCCGCCGGTGACTAACCCGTACTGCCGCGCCGCGTCGAGCGCCAGGCAGGCATCGGCGGCGTCCACGGCGAGTTGCCATTCGTCGGGGGTCTGCGGATCGAGTGGACGCTTCATACCACGTAGGCCAGGGGCAGGGGCACATAGACGTCGTCGGCCAGGATGGGGACGCCGTGGTCTGGGTTGTCCATCAAGTGCTGGACGAACGGCGCCGGCAGGTCGAACCGCTTGGTCAGGTGCGCGCATAGGCGGTCGCGCTGCTCGACGCTGAGACTGGCGACGTCCAGGCGATAGAAATCGGCATAGCCACCGCAGGCGCAGTTGCGGACGGGCAGCGGATCGAGGACGCGCACGGTGAGGGTGCCCAGCACCTCCATCCATTCGCGGGCCCGAGGCGAGACGGGCAGAATTTTGGCTTCCCAACTCATGGCCCGATCCGCAGGTGGGACCTCAGAATGATGTCCAGGTTCGAATCGAGGCGTTTCATCGCGCTGGCCATCACGCGCATGGTGCCCTCGACGTCCTCGTGGTGAGGCAGTTCACGGGCCATCTGGTTTAGCAACTTGACGTCTGCCAGGATCTTCCCGTAGACGCTGAGGGTGTCAATTTTAATGGACAGGTCCGGGCCGGTGTCCACTTTTCTAGGCGGCATGCGCACCTCCGACAGTTGACGTTTGTTGACGGTTTTCGGGGGGGGGGAGGCGCAGGGTCGCGCCGAATTCCGTGATCTCGGCCTGGCGCAACTCCTCCTGCCCGACCCGCCAGCCACGCAGCCAGGCGAGCCAGTCCTGGGAGCGGTAGTAGTTGACGGTCACCGGGCCGTGGCGGTCATGATAGCCATCGTGGTAGCCGCGGTCCTCCGGGCTGAGGTTGCGCAACTGCCCCGGATCCAGCCAACCCCGACCGCGCCGGCGCGGCGGTTGCCGGCGGAAGAAGGATGCGGGGCAACGAGCGCGGTTGTCCACGTGCGGTCTCATGCGGCCTCCTGGCCAGCCAGGAGCGGCCGGCGGGCGTCTTTGCGGGCGGAGCGCGTGGCCTTATGGTGCGACTGATCGTGGTGCAGGTGACACCACTGGCAGAGCGCCATGAGGTTCTCGTCGCGGTTGTCGGCGGGATCGTGGTTGAAGTGGGCGATGGTGAGGATGACGCGGACGCGGTGAGCCTGGCGCACCGGTCGGGGGAGTCTCACCCGATGGTCGTACCAGCGGGAGTTGCGCCCCTCGAACCAAGCTGAGCCGACCCGCAACGTCTCAAGACGGTTCGGGACGCCACAGTCCTCACAGCGCCCGCGAGCGCGGGCCAGGATGCGCGGGCGGATGACGGTGCGCCAGTGGCGGCCGTAGAATTGGCGGAGCTCAGGGCGGATGGGCATGGGGAACCTCCGGGTTGTGGGCCTCCCAGTGGAGGCCGGGGAACATGCGCAGCAGTTGCGTGCGCTGCTGCGTGGCGCAGGCGGGATGCGCCAGGATCCTGCGGGCGACGGCGAGCGCGGCGTCGCCGGTCGCATCAACCAGCTCGTCAAGCAGGGCGTCGTAGGACGCCGGGCGACCGAGGCGCTCCCAGGCCACCCGGCAGTCCTTCGCCAGGAGAGGCACAAACGGCCAACTTCGGATCTTGTCGCGCTTGAGTTCGATGGCGGCTTCGAGGTCGCGGATGGGGGCGTCGCCGAGCGCCTTACCGATCAGGTTGAGGACGGGTTGGTCGGGGACTGAGTACAGTTTGGCACTCAACGTGCGCTCCAGCATCGCGCGGAGATCGCCGTTTGGCGAGGGCGAAGACGGGGCGAAGGATACCGCAACCCGGCTTGCGGTATCGTTCGCTTTTTGTTCGTCCGGGAGAAGGCTGTTAGTCAGCCCCGCTGGGCCCTCGTAGACCTCGTGCACAGGGCATTCGGAGCCCAGCGGGCAGGTGAGGGCGATTGACACGACCTCTACCGGCACAGCCATGGCCGTGCGGTCGAGCGTGCGGCGCCCTCGCTCAGGTAAGGCGAATAGTTGCTCCGGTTGGACTGCGTAGCACCAACCGCGGCCTCGTTTGTGGCGCTTGATGAGACCGTGCCGGTCGAGGTCGCCGAGCGCCTTCCGGACGCCAGCCGTGGTGAGACCCGCCCAAGTTGCGAACTGCTCCTCGGTGATTGGATCGGAAATCTCCGGTGGCGGCGACCCGGCAGTTCGGGGCTTCCCGACCGTCTCCTCGAGGATGATGCCGAGGCAGACGAAGGCTGCGTGATCGAGGCGGCGGCCCAACTCGCGGAAGAAATGCGGAGGAAACGGGGTGAACCTTGCTAGCCAGGCCGGAAGCCCTGAGGCCCGGCGCTCAGACACGGCCTCGAGCGGCTTCCGGGCTGGCGATGCCACGGGCCCATTCTCCTTCTCCCGGCCTGCGGCTTCCGATAACAGATAGTGTGTCTGAAGCCCGTCAGGCCGGGGGTTTAGGCTTCAGAGCCGCCTTGCGGCTGAGGCGACACTCAGAGCACTCGCAGTAGCGACCGACGAGGTGCTTGCGAGTTCGCGGACGGCCGCCCCGACAGTGGCGGACGGCCGATTTTAGGAGGCGAGCGGCCTCGCGTACTCGGGAGCGGGGCCGACCGGTGCGTAAGGTGCGGGCAGCCTCAGCCAGGTTCAGAGGAGCCCGCATGTTTCTGATTTAAGCGCAAAACTACGAAGTCTGTCAAGAAGTATTTTTAGTCGGGATGGATACCGCAACTGGAGTACCTGTGTTCGTTTTCGGACACCGGAACCCGAGTTTCGGTTGAACGGGAAGTGGAGTTTCGGTCAGAGGGCCTCCCATCATTATTGAGAAAGAATTAGAAGAAGAGGACTTCGGTGGGTGAGTGGGTGTTCCGGCAACCCACCCACCCGCGTGGGAAAGTGTGGTAAATCGAGCACACTTTCGCTTATAATTCCCCGTAGGGGATGCGCTGCGGGCGTGGGCGCGCCAGCCCGCAGAGGTCTGAAGGCGTCGTCGGCTCGCGACGACGTATGGTGGCGTGCCGAAACCCAAGAAGAAACCGCTCCCTGACGGTCGCGGCTCAGTAAAACGACCGGGGGCCGTGAGGAGCAGGGCCAGGCGGCGCGCGATCGCGGCGGGCGTTGTAGCGGGCAAGGCGATTGCGCAGGTAGCGCGCGAGACAGGCGTGTCGCGGCAGTGGGCGTCGCGGGAGGCGCAGCAACCAGAGACGCAGGTCGAGTTGGCCACGTTCCTTGCCGACCACCACGCCGCCCTGCGTGCCCTGGTTGCACAGGCGGTAAGCGTGATCGGCGAGGGGCTGGCCGCCACCAAGGTGGTGGCGACGAAAGAGGGCGGCGCCCTGGATCTGGGCGCCGACCACTACGCACGTCTGCAAGCCGTCAAGCGCCTGATCGAGTTAGTCACCGCCGGGCAGCCACGCGTGCCGAGCGGCGGCGATCAATCGAGCGATCCGACCCTCCTGACCATGGATCGCCTCCGAGCCGTCTTCGAGGGAGGAAGACCCCGTGGACGTTGACGCACGCAACGACCTGGTGTTGCGGTACCGCGGGCTGGCCCGGTTGGTCGCGCTGAGCGTCAAGCGGCGCATGCCGCCCTGGATCGAGCTCGACGATCTGGAGGCCTGGGCGCTCATGGAATTGCTGCACGCGGCGGAGGACTACGATCCCAGCCGGTGCACATCCTTCCCGTGCTACGCCTGGCGGCGGGTGCGTGGGCGGGTGTGGGACCACTACCGGCGGTCGCACTACGCCCAGGAGCTGGGATCACTGATGGTCCCCAGCGGTCAGGTCCAAGTGGTCGAGTATCCGACCGTCGATGAGGATCTCGATCGGCAGAGGGAGCGCGCATTACTCGCCAAAGCGCTGGCGACGCTGCCGGCGCGCGATCGGGAGTTGGCGCGGCTCTACTACGCGGATGGCTTGTTCCTCAAGGCCGTGGGAAAGCGACTGGGCGTGAATGAGAGTCGCACCTGCCAGTTGAACAAGCGGATGCTGGTGCGTATGCGTAGGGCCCTCGAGCAAGCCGGATACTCCAGGACGGCGACAGGCTGAAGCCTGTCCCACAGGTGCCGACTCACCAGCAGTGCCACTCACGCGGGCAGCGCTGGCGGAGGCGTATCGGGACTTCCAGGTTCACCGCACCTTTGCGGAGGAGTGTCTCTCCGTCCAGGACAAGCAGGGCCAGATCATTCCTTTTAGCTTCGCGCCGGCGCCGGAGAAGCTGCGGTTGGCGATCGAGGAGCTGCGCCAGAAGCGCCGCCCCATCCGGATCATCTACCTGAAAGCGCGGCAGGTGTTCGTCTCGACGGCGACGGCCGCCAGATTCTTCCAGGAGATCCCCTTCCAGGGCGGTCAGAAGGGGATGGTGGTGGCGCACGACAAGGAAGCCGCCGAGGAGATCTTCGGATACTACCAGCACTTCCAGAACACCTATCAACCCTTCCGTGGCGTGATCGGCCTCCCGAAGCTCAAGCAGGACAACCGCGGCATCCTGCGGTGGGCGAACAAGTCCTACATCAAGGTCTCGACCGCCAATAACGTTCGGAAGGGCCGCGCGTTCTCACTGCGCTACCTGCACCTGAGCGAGTTCGCGTTCTGGCGGGACGCCCGGACGCTCATGGCGGCCTTGATCCAGTCGGTGCCCGACGACCCGGACACCATGGTGGTGATTGAAAGCACCGCGAACGGGATCGGGAACGAGTTTTACCAGCTCTGGCAACGCGCGAACGACCCAGCGGGCGAATGCGAGTGGACGGCTATTTTCTGCGGCTGGTGGGAGCACCCGGAGTACCGGCGCGCTCTCGACGTGCCGGCGGACGAGTTCCAGCGGTCGCTCACGGATGAGGAGTACGAGTTGGCCGAGCGGTACGGCCTGAGCCTGGAGCAACTCAACTGGCGGCGCTGGTGCATTCGGAACAACTGCGACAACAACCCGGACACCTTCCGCCAGGAGTACCCCAGTTGCCCCGAGGAAGCGTTCCTGTTCTCGGGCCGGCCGCGATTCTCGCACGTGCATTTGGCGAGAATGCCGATCATTCGGGACGCCCCGGTGGGCGAGCTCGTGGAAGTCGCTCTAGGCCCGAAGACGCACATCCAGTTCGAGATGCGGGATCGCGGGGTCGTCACACTCTACAAGAAGCCCGGCCGCGAGCGGCTGTACGTGATCGGGGTGGACGTGGCGGAGGGCATCGACGCGGCGGGACCGCAGGCGGTCGGGGCTTCGGATCGGGACTACACCGTGGCCACGGTGATCGATCGAGACACCGGCGAGCAGGTGTGCAAGCTGCGGGCGCGCATGGAGCCATCGCCGGCGGGAGTCTATCTGGCACTGCTGGCGCGATGGTACAACTGGGCCTTTTTGGTGCCCGAGGCGAACGGCGCCGGCCTGGCGCTACTTACCGAACTTCAGCACCAGGGGTATCCGCCCGCGCTGATCTATCACCGGCACCCGCAGCCAGACGACCTGTACGCGCCGGAGGCGCACAACGTTCTCTCGCACCTGGGGTGGCTCACGACCACCGTCACTCGGATCCAGTTAGTCAGCAAACTGGACACCGCGATCCGGGAGTTGGCGGTGGTGATCCGGGATCCGAACACTCTGGCCGAGTGCCGGACGTTCGTGGTCCACGCGAGCGGGAAGCCGGCGGCGCAAGCCGGGTGTCACGACGACGAGGTGTTTGCGCTGGCGCTGGGGGTGGTGGGCCTCGAGCACCCGCCTGCGGATGCCCGACTGCTGGGGCTGAAGCGGCCAGCGCCGCCACGGAGCGCGGTCGGGGGTGCAGTCCGGTACGGCCGTCGCCGACGAACCACCGGGGAGAGGGCGCCGACGATCAGGCTATGACGGACGCGATGCGAGGGGTCGCACTGGGGAACGCACGTCGCGGGTGCGCCCAGTGCTATGGTCTCGGGACCTATCAAGCCCGGAACGAGGTCGCCCTCTGCGGATGCGCGCTGCGGTCAGCCTTCCGGGGAGCACTGACCCGGTATCGGTACGCTCAGGCGGTGGGACTGTGGCTGTATCGCGCCAGTAGGGCCGAGGTCTGCCGGCGCATGGGATTCAATTACGGGAACAAAGATGCCGAGTTTTGCGCGGACTTTGTTTTGATCGCCCGGCGGCTGCTCAACGATTTCGAGTTTCAGGTGTTTCGCCTGCACTTCCTCTGCGAGATGGATTGGCGGGCGTGCCTACCGTTGTTGGCGCGGTGGGTCCGGATGGCGCACGCGGCGGGTGTGAACGGTTTTCCGCACGTCGATCGCGGGAACTTCTTCCACGCGGTCTATCGGATCGAGAAGACATTGGGGCGAGCCTACCTGGAGATGCAGCCCTACGCGATCTACCCGACCGGGGACTACTACCGCGGCCACTACGTGGATCGAGAGCAGATCGCCAAGCCAGTGTCGATGCGACTTCAGGTGATGGCCGCGGGAGGATAGCAATGAAACGGGAGCCTTTGAAAACGCCGACCTCGGCCGAGTTGATCGACGAATTAGGCGACCTGCAAAAGCAGATCGCGGCGGCGGCGCCGTTAGCGAAGCGGGCAGCGGCCATCCGCGAAACGATTCTGGGGTGGACGAAGGGGCTGAAGGCCACCGCGTCGGCGACATTCGACGGCACACGGTACGTGGCGGTGGTTGGCGCCTGCCAGAACAAGCGCACGATCAAGGACGCCGCGAAAGTGTTCGACCGGCTGGGGAAGAAAGTGTTCCTCGAGGTGTGCTCGGTCGCACTGAGCGCGATCGAGGAACACGTGCCGCTGCCGGAGCGGCCGCACTATATCGAGGAGAGTCTGACCGGGCCGCGGCGGCTGGAGGTCATGGCGCGCGGGCGGGCGCCGGTGGACCGGAAGAAGTGAGAGCAGGAGGAGCGATGCAACTGTTTCTGCGGATTATCGGTCTCATGGCAGGACTTCTGCCGGGGCTTACCGAGCTCATCAAGGCCGTCGAGCGGGTGTTCGGCGGCGGCACGGGCCTGGTCAAGAAAGAGGTCGTCAAGGCCACGGTGCTCGAGGCGCTGCGTGAGGACGCCTCGTTTGAGGGCATCCCCGTGGAGGTGCTCGACAGGGTAGTGGATGGGGCGATCGAGCGGCAACTTGCGGCGCTGAAGAAGACCGGGCCGCTGGACGCGGCGGCGACGCCAACCCTCTGACATGAACGGGGCTTCGATTCGACGGGCGCATGGGCGGCAGCTCGCCTTGTCGCGCAACGAGATGGGGCGGTTGGCGGACCGGATCCAGGAAGACTACCACGCGGCCCGGAGCGATCACGACGCGCGGATCGAGCGGTTCCGGCGATACCTGCGCCGCTGGCGCGACTTGACCGACGAGCCGATCGCCGGCGAGGAGGATGTCCCGAACTTTCGCGTGCCGATGACTCAGTGGCATGTCTTCAGCGAGTGGGCGAACGAGTTTGCGGCGCTGTTTGGCGACGATTCGGAGATCGTCGCCAAACCCACGGGGCCCTCTGACCAGCGCCAGGTGCGTAAGGTCAGCCGCTACATGCTGTGGCGGCTGTTCCAGTCGATGCGGATCCGGCACAAGGCCTGTGCGTTCAGTTTTCGTAGAATCCTCTTCGGCCGGGCGCACGCTTACGCGCCGTGGCGGCGTGAGACTTTCTGGGCGCCTACTGAGGATGGCGGGGAAGTCGAGTTAGTCGATTACGAGGGGCCGGGGTTCGAGCCGCTCCAACCAGACGACTTGATCGTGCCGGGGGAGGACGCGGACACAATCCACGATTTCAGTTTCGTGCTCCGCAAGTACCAGGACACTCCGGACGCGCTCCTGCGGGCGGATGGTGTCTTGTACCAGGGCATCGAGGACCGGTTCGAGGAGCTGGTCAAGCTGGGCGAGCAGCGCAGGGACCGGGACTGGCAGGGCGATGAACTGAAGCGGGAACTCGACCTGGCCGAAGGGGTGAACCGCGAGAGTAACCTGAGCGCACGTGGCGCCGTGCGTATCTGGGAATGGTACGGGAAGTGGCGGCGGTTGAAAGGCCGGAAGGACGCTAGCGCGGGGAACTTGGGCGGGCGCGAGCGGTTCGAGAGTGAGTTGGTGGTGCGCTACCAGCCGGATCTGCACCGAGTGATCGGGGTCCAGGACCTGGCGGAGATGTACCCGCTGATGGCGCAGCGCCGGCCATTCGTCGAGAGCGCCCTGGTGCGCGATGGGAGTTACTGGTGTGGGTCGTTCGGAGAACTGCTCGAGCGGGTCGAGGCCCAGGCCTCCGTGGCCCACAATCTGGGCGCGGAAGGTGGCCAGTTCAGCGTGGGGCCGATCCTTCTGTATCGTCCAGGGGAAGGGTACGAGCCGGAGGCGGCGCCGTACGAGCCGCGGCAGGCGATTCCGACCGCCGACCCGTCGAGCGCCAGGTTCCTACTTGCGCCGGCGAACCTCGAGTACCCAATCGCGGAGGAGCAGGCCTGCTTGGCCTACGGCGAGCGGCTGACTGGCCGCACGGAAATGAACTTGGGCCGGGCGAGCGATCGCCCGAACGCTCCCAGGACGGCCCGGCAGACGTTGGCGCTGTTGGAGGAGGGCAACGTCAGAGCCAGTCTCGACATCGCCTGCCTGCGGGAGGATTGGGCGGCGATCGCGGCGCGGGTTTGGCTGCTGGACTCGATGTACGCGCCGGAGTCGGTGTTCTTCCGAGTGACCGAGGAGGATGCCCAGGGGCTC
>Ga0315273_10001677_pt1 | contig 25400 bp, 31 predicted proteins | sample YL17G02_0_MG_FD_205753 | JGI IMG/M metagenome (GOLD analysis project Ga0315273, IMG submission 205753) | Sediment microbial communities from Yellowstone Lake, YNP, Wyoming, USA - YL17G02_0 | ecosystem: Environmental > Aquatic > Freshwater > Lake > Sediment | place: USA: Wyoming | collected... | reverse complement strand
TGCCTGACGTGCGCGCGTGCGGGAGCGGGTAGCTGCTCGACGCAGACGTCGTAGCCGTACCAGCTCGGCCACCAGTCGCCCCACCAGCCGTGGCCGCGGATGTCGGAGAGGATTGGACGACGCCCCAACCATCCGCCCCAGCCTCCGCCGCCGCCGCCCCACCATCGACCCCAGCCGCCGCCGCCGTGACGACCGCCGCCGCCGTGACGAGGAGCAGGAGCAGGACCGGGACCAGGGCCAGGGCCGGGGCCTGGACCAGGACCGGGGCCTGGACCAGGACCAGGACCGGGGCCTGGACCAGGATGAGGGCCGGGACCAGGGCCGGGACCTCCGCCTCCGCCGTGACCGCCTCCGCCTCCGCCGCGACCTCCACCTCCGCGACCGACCAGCGCGTGCGTCACCACGCCCGCGACGAACGCGGCTCCTGCGACGACGACGACGGGAACGGGCATAACGAAGACTCCTTGAATCTTTGCGAGGTCAGTTCGGAGAGAGGTCGAAGATCACGGCGCTGTTATGGGAGATCGCCGCGTTGAAGTTGTTGACGTTGAAGTTCCGCGCCCCGAGCCCGCGCGCGATAGGGATCGCGCTGACCTGGAGCTTGCCGACGCGATCGACCAGCACGACCTGTCCACCGGCAGCTCGGAACTGACCAACCTCTAGAGTCGGAACGAGCGGATCGGTATTCACGATCCGCGCCCCGATCGCGTACATGGGGATCGGCAGGAACGGCGAGGTCGCGCCCACCGCGAGGTCGCCGATCTTCACGGTGCGCGTCGCGCTGCTCCCGACACTCGCCTTGCCCGTCGTTCCGAGTCCGACCGAAACGTCGACGCGAATGATCGGATGGATCGGGCTCACGCCGAAGGATCCAGGATCCGGATAGGTGATCTCGACGTTCAGCGACCACGCCTCGACCGACACACTACCGCCGTGCACCACGTCGAAGTCCATCACCTGGCAGTCGGGGCCTCCCTCGATGCCGCTCCCCCAGGTGATCGTCGCGAAGACGTCGGAGAGGTCAACGAACGCGTTGTCGTCGTCGTTCGGATTCTCCAGCTTCACGCGCACCGTGACTCCGACCGTCGGTGCGCCAAGGCCCCCGTCTCGGTAATAGGGCGGGACGGTCCAGTTCAGGATCGACTTGTGGTCGATCCCCGGCTCGTACTTCTCGCCCGCGCCGCTCGTGTAGATCCGATACGGGTCTCCGAGACTGGCACCGTCTGCCTCGCGGTAGAAGTTCACGATTCAGCGCCCCTTCCCGCCAGCGGCCAGCGCGAGGTACGGACGTCCCGGCGTCTCACGTGGTCTGCCGGCCGTCGCCGCCCTCGCGGCGTCGAGCACGCGCATGTACGCGGGCAGTAGGTGCCTCAGCTCGTCGGGCAGCGGCGGCGCGTTGCGCGCGTCGTCGTCGATCCCGAGGCGCCCGATGAGCTTCGAGTAGGCGAGCGCGAACCGGGTGCTCTTCGCGAGTCGATCGCGCACGTACTCGAACGCCTCGACCGTGTCGAACTGCTGCTCGACGTGCACCTTCGTGCGCATCTTCCCGAACGGAGTCTGGTGATCCCCGCCACCGTCCGCGACGATCGTCACGACGTCGCCGTCACGGTAGATGTCGGCCGTGCCGATCACCTGACCGTTCCGCGTCATCAGCGCTTTCACGTTGCTCATCGGGTCCTTCCTTAGGTCGGAAGCGGGTAGGTCAAGTCGATGCTGCCTGCGAAGGAGCTTGATGGGCTGAGTTTGTTGAGACTCACGTACTGATGGCCGAGCTGGTTCGCCGCCGTTCTGTAGTCGCGCTTGAACAGGGCGTCGGCGATCGGCTTCACTTCGGGCCACTTTGCCGGAGGCAGTCCATAAGAGCTTGGAGTCCCAGACGGGAGGGTCGCATCTCCGCTCGTCTCGATGTCGGCAAAGACGGAGCCTGCGCCCAGGGGTAGATCCAAGAACGCGATCGTCCATCGAGCGCGGATCGCCTTCGCATCCGCTATCGCTTTCAGGGACGCTTCCGGATAGTTCACGGGCACTCTGAGTGCTCCAGTTGTTGGGTCGCTGAGGTCTTGGATCGGACCTAGTAGGCCGGAGGCGTACGCCGCGTCGACCTTGGCGCGCACGTCCGCGGGGAGCGCGTCGAACGGGTCGACAGGCTTCATCTCCTCTTTCGGTTTCGTCACGAGGATTGAGCTAAACGTCCCCGCGTACTCCATCGTCCCCGGCGACATCGTGGACTCCGTCGTCTTCGGCTTCATCGCCTCGACCGCCAGTGCGCTCATCGCCCGCGCTTCGGTCGCTGCTCCCGTGTAACCGAGCGCGTCGAGTTGCTTGCCCAACGCGTCGAGCGCGTCGACCGTCGCCTTCGTCACGACGTACTTTGAGTCGGTCGTGTGCGCGAGCACCGCCTGCGCCGCCTTCGCCGGCGGTTCCTCGGTGATCCTCGCGAGCCGCATCGTCCTGCGCACGTCGCGCGCGGCGTCGCGCAGCAGGTCGCGCACCTTCGCGTAGCCGCTCTTCCCCGCGTCGGCCGACGCGGCTTCGAGCGAGGCGACGAGGTCGCCGCCCGGGTCGGCCTCGCCGAGCGACCGGTCGACGAGCTTCTGCCACGCGCTCCGCGGCGGGTCGGGCACGTCGGCCATCCCCGCCGTCGCGGCCTTCACTTTCAGCGCCGCCGCGCGCAGCTCCGTCGCCGCGCACGTCCAGCCCTTGCCATCGAACTGCGTGGCGAGCGAGGTCATCGCCGCTGCATCGCCCGCGGCCATCGCCTTCGTCGCCTGCGTCTTGTACGGCTCGGCGAGGTCGGTCGTGCACGCGGTCTTCGCGGAGATCTTCTTCCCCGTCGCCGAGGAGACGAGGTAGTAGCCGCCGACGCCGACGGCGCCGAGTCCGAGGATCCACCATATCCAGCGCATCAGACGCCTCCCAGGTAGTCGAAGCCGTCGCTCCAACTTGCACCGGTCGTTGAGTCCGCGGAGTGCATCGGAGCGTCGTCGCTCATGTCGGGTGGCGGCGGGAAGTCTCCCGAGGTGCTGGCGGCGTGAACCGCCGGAGCCTCGACCTCGCGGATCGCACGCGGGTCGGGCGGGTAGGGCAGGTAGCCGCCCTGCGCGACACCGGTCTGATCGATCCATGCATTCAGGGTCTGGCTCACGAGGATCTTTGTCCCCTCCGACAGCGCGCCTTCTGCAAAGTCCCACGCGTCGGGCCCGATCACGACGCCCATCTTGCCGCGCTTGGACACGATCGGGTTCGCGACGAGCAGCTCGACGTAGCGCGCCGTGTCTCCCGTGATCGCCTCGGCGATCGACCCGGCTGTATCGCCGGACCTCACGACGTAGCACCAGCGGAAAAGCGGCGAGGACTGCAGACCCTCGGTCGGCGCAGACCCGGCCGGCGCGGGGCTTCCGCCGGCGCCGCAGTCGACCATGCGTGGTCCGGTGCCGCTGCGTGGTGCGCCGCTCGGGAGCAGGTGCGGTTCCGGAGCGGACGGTAGCGCGCGCTCTTCGCGCAGCCGCTTACGATCGTGCTCGCGGATCTGCTTCGCGACCCACGGCGCGGTCTTGCGCACCACGACCACGGCTCCGATCAGGGCGAGCGCCCACCCGAGGATCTTCCAGGCACCTGACATCACGCGGCTCCCTTCGAGCTGATCTTCGAGTCGATGTTACACGACTTCGACGTAGCATCGGTCGTTCGTCTCTCCACGATTCGTCTCTTCACGATTCGCATCTCCACGGCGGCTACCTCCCCATCCCGAGCACGTCCGAGGGATCTTCGAGGAGGATCCCATCGACGCGCTCGACGGTGTTCGGATAACGCGGCAGGCCCTCCGGCCATCGGTCCACGACGTGGTAGAGGTGGCGTCGACGTCGTTCGCCTCGCTCGTCCCTCACCCAGTCGCGGTGGAGCATCACGTAGGGCTCGACGCGCGGGAAGACCCATCCGCGGCCCGTACAGCAGGGACACGTGATCGGCTTCGCGGTCTCGCCCACGCGGAAGATCACGTTCGCTTCGGCGGCGCGAATGGAGGCTGCGTCTTCGCAGTCTAAAAGCTTCTCGCCGTTCGGTCCCTTCGGCGACTCGTCGTCGAGAATAGTACCGAGATCGGCCCAATCGTCGTCGCCGCACGCGCTCCCCTCGGGCGGGTCCATCGGATCGTAGAGCGCGTTGAAGTCCTCGGAGTACAGTCTCGGCGTCGTCGTCGGGAACCGGCGCAGATGCGACTCGTCGATCAGCGTGAGGGCCTTCGTGAGGAAGCCCATCGCCTCGATCCCAATCTCAAGCGCCTTCGGCTCGTCGCGACCGATCGCGTGAACGGCGAAAGTCGGGCGGTAGCTCATGGGCTACCCCCGACCTCGTCGATGACCACATGCTGCACGTGGACGTCCTCGCGGACGCGAGACAGAGCGTGGACGTGGAAGAGAGAGGCGACAACCTCGCGGCTTGCAGCGGGCATCGCCTCGTCCTCTTCCCTTCCGGCCGGTCTCCTCAGCCTGCGGCTAGTCCTCGGGTTTCGTTTCCTGACGCACCGAACGCCTCCGACGCGCGCTCGCTCGATCGCGACCGCGCGCGAGAGGAGCTAGAGCGGCAGCTGCGCGAGGGTGACCTCGACCTGGTCCGCGTCGTCGGACGCCACGCCAGCGTTGTCGCGAAGGTAGATGTCGATCGTCGTCTTGTTCGGGGTCGGCAAGTTGCGAGTGAGAACGACGGTCACGTCGCGAGCGGCGCCGGCAGCAGGGATGGTTCCCGCCGCGCGCGTGGTGATCGACGTCTTGAGCTTGTCCACGTCCTGGTTGAGGATGACTTGGTAGATTCCGGGACCGACCCTGGTCGGAAACGAGCAGTTGCGCGTGTAGGCGCTGAGGACCGGGGCTACTGCCACGGGCACGAAGATGGTCGATGCGATGCACTCTCTCGATCCACTGGACATGGTCTCTCTCCTTCAGAACGCGTTACCGTCAGTGACGCTAGAGCGCGAAGAGCGCAAGCGAGTTGTGGTTCGAGCCGTGTTCGAGCGCGCTCACTCGCCCTGAAGACGAGGAGCGCGATCGATCGACTCGAAGGCGAGGATCAGCCGTTTCCTCCGCCGTTCTGGACCGCGCCCAGGAACAGGCCGTTCCAGTTCGTGTCCGCGGCAGCGTCACAGCGGACGAGGACCTTCACCGGGATCGACGGGTAGGCGTACCGGCCGTTCACGATGTTGTTCATGAAGCCGGCCTGGTCCGAGAACGCCTCGCAGGGGCACTCGCCCTCGATCATCTCGTCGCGGCAGATCTTCAGCGACAGCAGCGTGAAGAGGAGCGCGAAGCTCTCCGGCACGGTGAAGTAGTGCAGCTTGAACGGGCTGCACGGCTGGAAGAGGAACTCGCGGGTCGCGTTGGCGAGGACGAGCGCGCGCGTCGAGCCGAGCGGCTCCTGGCGCACGGGACCGATCGGCAGGTTCCAGAGGCTCGGCCCCTGGCTGCCGGCCGGGAAGGACTCTCCCGAGAGGATGTGTCCGCCCATCCCGTCGTTTGGACCCGTCGCACCGGTGTGGGTCTGCACGGCCTGACGGCCGACGCGGACCTGGGGCGGAGCGGGAGCGAAGCCGCGGGCGGGGCCTCGGCCACTCGGCGGCATGGGAGCGGGGCCGCGGCCGACTCGAACGATGGCGGAGGTTCCGAAGCGCATGGGTCGATTCTCCTTCTAGGGGGGCCTACGGCCCTGAGACACGATGACGAGTGTGCGAGTAGTGCGAGTGACGCGAAGAAAACGAGGACGAGTGACGAGTTAGAGCGAAGGGAGGGGGAGGAAGAAGGAAGCGGTCCGCGCGATCGATTCGCGCGGGGGTCGCCTACATCATCCCGTAGTAGGGATCGAAGGTGCGTCGCGCGGGCTGTCCCTGCGTCGCCGCGCCGGGCGCCACGTTGCGTCGCGCGTCCGGGAGCGCGCGCGCCCCGCGGTCGTGCGCGTCGTAGTCCACGCCCTTGGCCTTCGTCTCCGCCGGAGCCGGAGTCTCGGCCTTCGCCTTGCCCGCGCCCCAGATCGTGCCCTGGACCGCGGCCCAGTGACAGAGGAGACCGGTCGAGACGCCACCGACGGCGGCGACCGACTTGCCGGACTTGCCCTTCCAGAGCATCGCGAACTCGGCGCCCGAGAGGAGCAGGCCGACGATCACGTCGAAGCTGAGCAGGCCCATCGTACCGCTGACCTCGGGGAGGCCCTTGTACGCGGAGATGGCGCCGACCACGCCGGAGGTGAGGACCGCGGTGCCCTTGTAGACGCCGGCGGAGACCATCGCGTCCTTCTTGGAGCTGGTCGTTCCGCCGTTGGTCAGGTTCGGTCCGCCGCCGAAGCGCTGAGGCGACGACGGAAAGCGAGGAGCCGGGTACGGGTACGTGCGAGCCGGCTGTCCGAACTGACCGCGGTACTGACCAGGTGCTGCGAGGTTGGCGAAGTTCCACATTGCGGGCGGCTCCTTGAGCGAGGGGTGGGCGCGTCGCTGTTCTGCGTCGCTTCCTACGACGCTCAAGGTCGCTGAAACAAGCCTGCTTCGCTAGGAGAGTTTTCCCATAAATCCGTTACGGAGAACCGCGCTCCACAAACGCGTCGCATCCGTAGCGCGCCCACGCGAGATTTTCGCCGCGATCGCCGCCCTCGTGGAGCGCACGCACCAGACCGCAGATCGCGCACGTCGGCGCCTCTTCGCGGACCGGCGCATCGACAGCCGCGATTCCTCGACGCGTCGCTTGGTGCGGCAATGCGTGAGGCACGGCCTCGAACTCATGCAGCGCGGGCACACGACGCGGAAGTGCACGCGGAGATCGTAGCACGCGCGTCCGCTCTCCTCCTCCCTCCGCGCTCTACCCTTCTTCGTTCTCGTCCTCGTTCGCGCGCATCTGCTTCGCGATCTCTCGGCACACATCGCAGTCGTACTTTCTCGGACGTCCGCGTCGTCGAGAAAACATTGAGATCGCGAACACGCGTCCGTCGATCGGACAGATTGCTCCTGTGTGCAGCGCGGAGAGCGTCGCTTTGATCTCGGCGATCTTCGCCCGCCTTCGTCGCATCCTCGCGAGCGCGCTGTGCGCGTCGCAACAGTACCTCCGCGCACCCTGCCAGGCCCCGGCAGAGATCCGTCGTTTACACCCATCGAGCGCACAGCGTCGCGGCTCCGGGACGTCCCTCGCAGATGCGCTTCGCGTCGTCGCCATACGCGTCGACATCCTTTCATCCGCCGCGTGACGAGAGGTCGACGAGCGCAAATCGGTAGAGCGGTGGATCCGTTCGGCGCAGCGACTCAAGCGCCTCGACCTCGTGATCCTCCAGCTGCGTCGAGGTAACGACCGCGTCGTCGCCGTGAGTCGCGGCGACGGACTCCATGAGCGCGATCATTCCTTCCTCGTCGCGGATCTCGTAGTGGACGCCGCCGGTCGAGATCACGTCGACGCGCGCGAGGTAGAGACTCATGGACACTCCTCTCTGGGTCCTCCCGTTGTCGTCGCGAACTTCTTCAGTGTCTCGTACTCGGCGCTCAGGCGCGCGTAGTTCTCGTGCATCTTCTTCAGCTGACGCTGCAGCCGGTGCACCTCCGAGTCGTGCGGGCGCAGACAGATTGGACATTCGTCCTCCGACCACGGACCGTCGCGCAGCATCCACTTGGTGAGCATCCACCCGAGTTTGTGAAGAATGAGCCCACAGGTGAACGCGGACAGCAGCAGAGCCCAGGCCGGGACAGTGACGGTAGTGAACATCAGTGATTCGCGCGGGCAACGCTCACGACGACGACTGCTCCGGCTCCACCACACCCAGTACGCCACCCTCCTCGACGAGCAGGTAGTCGCGGTGATCGAGCTTGAACTCGATCCCCTCCCACTTCTCCAGCACAACGCGGTCGCCCGGCGCAACGATCGCGTCGAGCCGACGTTCCCCGCCGATTGCGTCCGGAAGCAGGCGTCCCGGACCGACCGCAACGACGCGCGCCCAGACGGACTTCTTGTCCTGCGACGTCTCGGGGATAAGGATCCCGCCGTGCGTCTCGGTCTGGATCTCGCGCTCGACCATCACCATCTTCTGAAGTGGCCGCAGCTTCCGTCCCTCGAAGCCGGTGAACCCGTCGTTCTGGATGTTCGTCATTTTCCTCACCTAGCTCCGAGATTGCAGTTTCACCAGTCTCAGCATCGGACCCTGCGGCGCGACGAGGTTGCTGCGCGTCATCCGCGCGAGAACTCCGAGATCGTCGGAGACGCCTACCGCCGCCTTCAGCCTCTCGACGTCCTCCGGGTGGAACTCGTCGAGGAACGTGACGCTCGTGAGTTGGGCGTGCGACACGAACGGGTGCACGAGGTCGAGCGTGTTCTCGTGGCGACGCGCTGAAGGGAGGCTCATCGGGCTGTACGGCGTGCGTCGGTCCAGCTTCGGCGTGCCGTCGGACGACATCCCGACGACCACCGGCTTCGGGAAGACGATCTCCTTGAGCACGTGCTTGTGCACGAGGTCGACGTAGATCTTCCGACGCTCGCGCAGCTCCTTGAGGATCTCCCCTCGAACGACCTCTTCTCGGCCCTCACTTCCTTCGACGAGCGCGAGGCAGTCGGCGCCGGTACCGTCGAGCGCGACGAGTATCCAGACGCCACGCGTGAACTGTAGATCCACGACGAGCGGCGCCGGCGCCGGCGGGGTCACCTTCGACGCCGTCTCTGCGGAGGCATCGGCGCTGCGCATGGACTCGCGGAACATCTCGATGTTCTCTGAGGGCTGCTCGTGCATGAACGTGATTGTGGTGAGCGCCGCGTGCGAGACGAACTCATGGGTCAGTTCGAGCGTGTTCTCGTGTCGACAGCACGACGGCAACGATCCGGGTCGGAACGTCGTCGTCATCACCCCGTCGACGAACGGATCGGGATAGACGATCTCCTTGAGCATGTACTTGCGCTTGAGGTCGACGAGGACCGACTGGTTCTCCCTCACGTCGTCCAACATGCTCTGCGCGACGGCGTCTTCTCGTCCTTCGCTCCCCTCTACGCGTGCGAGGCAATGCGTGCCGTTCAGCGCGGCGAGCACCCAGACGCCAAGCGCGAATGGATCGCAGGGCTCGATCCTACCTCCGCCGTTCGTCGTCTTCCCGTGCGCGTTCATTGTCGGTGTGCTCCCTTTCTAGGGTCTCTCTTGAGGCCGCCACTGCTCAGCGCTGCGGGCGCCTTGCCTCTCGGCGTCGGCGTCCTCTTCTTCTCGTCGTCGTCGTCCCAGGTGGCCCACTCATCCGTCATGGCCGCCGCACCGGCGGACCTAGGCATGCCTCACCCTGTTCTTACGTCGCATACGTTTGGATCGTGGTCCTCGTGGCCGGGAGGTCTGCCGTTCCCCGCGACGCGACTCGCGCCGCCCTCGATCACGCGCGGTCGGAACCCGCGCGGTGCTCCGTCATCGATCGACGGCGCCTCCGGGAACGCTGGAGCGCGCGGCGCGGAACCGGGGCTCAGTCGACCTCGCCGAGCCTCGGTCCACGCCCGCGCGATCCGCTCGATGCGCGCGTCGTCGTCGTCGTACCACCAGCGCACCGTGCACTTCACGACCGTACCGTCCTCCATCAGGAAGGAGTCGTTCTCGACGCAGCCGCGCAGAAACGCGTCGCTCCGCATGTGCGCGAGGTAGATGGCATAGGCCTGCTCGCGCGTGTCGCCGCGGAACTCGTGGGTCACGACGGGATAGTCACGCGCCTCGCCCATTTCCCAAATCTCGTGACAGAGCACGACGCTCATTTTCAGCCTCCTCCAGACCCGAACGATCCGACTCCCTTGCTTGACGCGACGGAGAGCTTTGGCGCGGTCGGCGCGAAGAGCGCGCCGATCGCCTCGATCGGCGCGGCCGAGACGTTCTCCAACACGACGAATACCGGGATGCCTGCGAAAGCGGTCGCTCGTCTCCTGAGAGACCCGCCGCGGTCGATCGGGTGCCGCGCGTCGACCGGGATCCTCACGGCGAAGCACTCGCCCGGGATCGGTCCCTCGTCGAGGAGAGCCTCTCTGCCGACCATCACGTCGAGCACCCGGACTCGACGTGCCACGTCCGCGGGCAGCGAGAGGAACGCCACGTTCTCGACGGGCTCGACGATGAAGACGGGAATCCTCTGGCTCGCCCTGGGCGCGATCGTGACCGGTCCAAACCGGAGCCACTTCCCCTCCGAGGTGTCGCGCAGCCGCTGCGCGTAGGCAGCCTCGCGACCGGACTCGTCGACGACCTCCGCGATCGCGAGCACGCGCGCCGCGTCGACCGCGTCGGGTTCGTGTCTGCGGAGTGAACGACCACACTCGGGGCAGTTCGTCGTCTCCGCAGACAGGACGCGGTGCGTGCGCACCGCCTCCTCGGGGTCGCGCTCGACATCGACCTGCGGCGGCGCCCAGGCGTCCTTGCTGTACCAGACGCCGCAGCAGGCAACCCAGGCCGAGCCGGCCTGGTCCTTCTTCGTCTCGCCGTCCGCGGGTGGATCGCGTTCTTCGACCACCACTCCATCGATCATCTTCATGGGCTACTGTCCCCAGTCGGGGGTCGCGCCCTTCACTGTCTCGATGTCGATCAGCCGAGGAAAGGCCGGATCCTTCGGGTCGGGCTCGTAGACGACCTGCATTCCCCACTCGCGCGCGCCGTCGCCGCGCTCGTAGATGATGGAGGGACCGGACGGGTTCTGCGGATCGATCGGCGTCGGTCGCGCAATGAGCACCGGACGCCCCACCGGGCCCTCCGCGAGCGCGAGCATCGGACCCCACGCGACGCCCGCGTGGATCGCGACGCGCGAGCCAGGGGGGAGCGAGACGACGCGACCCGCGCGGTTGCGCGCGAAGGCTGGCGCCATGAGGATTCCGACGAGGATCGGCGACTGGTTGTCGCGCTTGAACACGCGGTCGGGCACGAAGTGCAGGTTACGCCCGCCCCAGCTCTCAGGCGTCCAGGTGAAGAGACCCTCGGGCATCGGGAGGTAGCCGGGTGGCGGCCACAGCGCGGCGGCCGGAGCAGCGGCGCGCGCGACCGGAGTCGGAGCCGGAGCGACGGGTGACGGCGCCTCGACAACCGGAACCGTCGGTGTCGGCGTCGCGACCGGGACCTCGACCGGAGGAGAGACCTCGGTCGGCGCGGAAGCCTCAGCGGCGGGCGTCGAGTCGGGCGTCGATGCGGCCGGCGCGGTTGTCGTAGCAGCGGGGATCGTCGCGGCAGCGGGGATCGTCGCAGCGACGGGCATCGAAGCCTTCTCCAGCTCCTCGGCCACGCGCTGCATCTTCTGGAAGAGCTGCTCCGAGGCGAGCCGGATCATCTTCGGATCGTTGCCGAACTGCGCGCGCAGGAGCGCGTCGGCCTCGGCCTCGTTCTCCGGCACCCTCATGCTCTGCCCGGGGACGACGTCTGAGAACCCCGTCGGAGCCTCCGCGGCTCCCACGTGCACGGGCGCGCCCGCGCCTCCGTTGTTGACGCCGCTCGCCTGGTTCACGTTCGCTCTGGCTTCGCTCATCTCCGTGTCCTTCCTTGCGTTCTCGGTCCACAGTATAATACGTCCGAAACCTAGGTCATCCCCTGCTTTTCGCGAGCAGCCTCGCCGGCAGCGTCGTCCTACGCTTGTCGTCCTTTGCGTTGCGTGCAGCCGTCTCCAGCGCGCGCTTCGACCCCACGATGATGCACGCCTTCTTCGCGCGCGTGATCGCCGTGTAGAGGAGCGTGCGGGTCAGCATCACGTAGTGCTGGTCGACCAGCGCGAGAACGACCGCCGGACTTTCCGACCCTTGATTCGCGTGCACGGTCGAACAGTAGGCGAGTACGAGGTGCGCGAGCTGCGCGCCGTCGTAGTGCACGACGCCAACACCCGGGAAGTCGACGTCGAGCCACGGCCCGCCGCGCGGCCGGTTCTTTTCCGGATAGACCTCGATGATCCTCCCCACGTCGCCGTTGACGACGCCGCGCTCGTAGTCGTTCTTCGTCTGTCGCACGCGATCGCCTTGACGGAAGATCCTGCGCATCTCCTCCTTGCCGTACCCGATCTCCGGGAGGTCGTCGCGCGGCGGATTCATCGCGCGCTGAAGCATCGTATTGAGAGCGACCACGCCACAGTCGCCCTTACGCATCGGCGAGATCACCATCGTATCCCAGGGATCTACTCCCAGCTCCTCGCGCAGCCCGAGTACGATCCTGACGACAAGCTTCGCTGCCTCGGCCGGGTTCGACTGCTTGACGAGGTGGAGACAACCGTCGCCGCGCTCTCCCTCAGGAGACGATGTCGGGGTGGTGCCGCGCAGGACACCGTGAGCGGCGCGTACGACTGCGCTGCCCTCAGCCTGTCGATGGATCTTGGTGAGCCTGGCGACGGGTACCTCTCCCGATGCAATGATGTCGCGGAAAGGAGCGCCGGGCCCGACAGGCGGAAGCTGATCGACGTCCCCCACTAAGAGCAGACGCGCTTTCGGATGCACGGCCGACAGAAAAGCCGCCATCAGCGAGACCTCAGTCATACTCATTTCATCGCCTAGGATTAGATCGGCTTCGATCGGGTTGTCGATGTTGCGATCGAATCGTCCCGTTCCCTTCGCTTCGAGCAGCCGATGAATCGTCGTGGCGACCTGTCCGTCGGCCATCTCGCTCAGGCGCTTGGCCGCGCGAGCGGTCGGCGCGCAAAGCGCGACGTGCAGGCCAAGACTCCGTGCGACGCGAACGATCTCTCCTGACGTCCGTGATTTTCCCGTTCCTGGACCTCCCGTCAAAACTCCGACACCGCGCTCGAAGACGGCTCGTACGGCGAGCTGCTGTTCGTCGGTCAGCGACGGGTCGACCGCGCCGGCAAACTCGATCGGCGGCCGCTCCGCGCTGAGCAGTCGACCGAGCATCTTCGCGATCGTCTCCTCGGCGCGTGCGAGTTCGGGTAAGCAGACGCCCGTGCCCGCCGGACCGAGCACGACGCGCTTCTTCTCGATCAGCCTCTCGATCGCCTGCACCACGCACGAGGCCCCGTCCTCCACGACAGACGCGGGAGGACGTCGCTGCATGAAGAGCTGGAAGATCGATCGGGAGACGTCGACCGTCGAGGAGACGGTGTGGCCTCCGTCCTCGGCCTGTTCGCGCAGCACGTGGATTACCGCGGCGTCGACGCGGTCGAGCGAGTCCACGCCGACCCCGGTCTTCAGTGCGACGTCGTCAGCCGTGAGGAAGCCCACCCCCTCGACCTCCGTCGTGAGTCGGTAGGGCTCCTTGAGTACGATCCTTGCGGCGTCGGCGCCGTATCGCGCGATCAAACGCGCGCGAAGACCGACCGGCAGGTTGAGCGAGGCGAGCTGGGCCTCGACCTCGCGCTCCACGCGGCTCTCCCTCCACGCGAGCACAAGGTCGACGCGCACGGGAAGCGGGAGCCAGCTGCACGATCCGATCAGAGTGGCCGGGTCGTCGACTAGGCGGCGCACGTCCGTGTCGACGTCGCTCAGATCGCGGAGCCTCGCTCTCGTCTCCTTGCAGGCGATCTGTGCAGCCTCGCGCTCCCCGTCGAACATCGTGCTCGCGGCGAGAGCTTCGAGCTTCACGAGCCGATCCCGCATTACCTCGGTCCTCATGGTGACGAGCGCCGGATCTCGTCGGGGCATCGAGGAGCAGATCTGGTCGAGTACGTCGATGGTCTTTTCCGCTCCGCCGAGCGCATCGACGAACCTGCGTGCGCGGGCGGAACCGAGACCCGGAACGAGCCCGTCGAGCGAGCGCGCGAACCCATCGACGGTGACGGCGTCGAGCGCGGCGATCGACTCCGCGTCGAGCTGCAGACCGTACTTGCTCTGCTTCCAGCGTCCGACCGCGCGGATCCGATCGCCGACGCGGATCATCGACGAGCGACCGGCGATCACGGTGCCCTTGCCTCCGCACGACTCGTCGAGCTTTACGCGCAGCACGCGGAAGCCGCTTTCGACGCTGGAGAAGACGATGTAGCTGACCTCGCCCGTCAGGACGATCTGCGCATGGGGATCGATCTTTGTCGACGGATCAGAATCGAGAGGAAGCTGAGCGCTCACGGTTCGGTCCTTTGCGGCTGCGGCGCCTTGCCAGGCGGCGGTGCTTGACGGTACCCGGCGCACGACTCCGACGAGCACTCCATGCAGAACCCGTAGAAGGCGCCATCGCGGTCGCTGTCGAGATGGTGTTCGCTGCGTCGATGGCCGCAGACGCACCCGTAGATCTCGCCGCCAGGAGATCGAGCGAGCGTACGGATCTCACGAATGGCGAGTGCCCGCAGCCACACCGCAGGCGAGATTCCGGTCTCGTCGCAGATCCGATCGATCGCCTCACCGACGTCCTCCGGCACCGTCGCTCGGATGTTGCGGGACACTATGTCGTTGTCGCCCTTCTTGCCGCTCCTGTCAATCGTGTCGACCGCGCCGGTGGCCACCGGCAGGTCGAGTGCGAGTCGCAGTCGTCGACCGATCCACCCAAGAGAGCGCGCAGCCAGGGCGCTGTTCTCCTCCTCGTCCCACCAGCGGTTCCTGCCGGATGGGTGCGGAACGACCACGACGGCCGCGCGCCCTACCTCGCGCCACTCGAAGAAGGGCGCGTCCTCCAGACCGAAGCCCGCGGCCGCGGTCCGGCCGCAGACGATCACGACGCGACGCCGCGCCGGAAGCGCGGCCGCACGCGCGTGAATCAGATCCATCCTCATGTCAGCCGCGCCGACCTCGACCTCGTCGTCGGTCAGCAGGTTCGCGCACTCGACGAGGTCGTCGAGGTGCTCCACGTCGGAGAGCCCGAGCAGGTAGGCAAGCCGACGACCGGAGGGTCCGTCGAGGGCGCGTTCGCGTCCGCTATTCGGCGACTCGCCGACGATGAGCGCGCGCGAGTCGGTCGCACCCATCCGCTCCAGGCAGCGTTCGAGTCTGCGGACCCCGCGGTACTGATCGAGGAGCGATGCGGCCGCGACGAGGTTCGGTTCGTCGGGGCGCTCGCGGCGCGCGATCATCTTCACGAGCGCACCCTCGGCGCCGAGGATCTCCCGCCACAGTCGAGTCCTCTCCGGGGAGGGTCCGGGCGGCAGGGCGTAGACCGCCCGACTCCGCATCCGGTGTAGACGGACCCGTGCGGCACGGGACGGTCTGGCAACTAGGACACCGTTCCGAACTAGGACAGCCGATCGGACGACCCCGTAGCTTTCTTGGAAGTGGCTGTTCTTCATACTCATTCTCAGTTTTTCCAGACCGACGGATCCTCGTCGATTTCGCGCCTGTCCTAGTTAGCGTTTTTTTGTTCCTAAACTAGGACAGGCAATTTCTCCAGTTATATCATACTGTTACACCTGGTGTCCTAGTTAGACCCCGGTTTCGAGCCAAGTCAGGGACGGAGGGGGGGGGAGGGGGGGGAGGGGGGGAGGTAGCATGGCCCCCCCTTTCTCTCTCAAATAAAGAGGAAAACAATTAGGACAACTAGGACAGGGGGTGTAATCCATTGATTCTACTATAGTAATTTGCTGTCCTAGTTACTGTCCTAGTTGTCCTAGTTCGGCGTCACATCGGGACGAGCCCAGCCCGAGATCGCGCTCCTGAGGAGCGCATGGCACGACGTATGCTTCCGATCGCTCCTGGTCCGTGCCGACGTCGCACCGAGGCGACTCCGCGGACGCGCACAGCGCGACGGGCGTGGACGGCGATGCCGTCCGCTCGCCAGGAGCGTCGGGCGGGTAGTACGGGTAGACGCGGCCGACCCCTGGGATCCGTCGTCGGTAGGGTTCCTCCGGCCGGCTTCCGCCGCGTCGCCATCCGAAGACGGCCAGAATGTCGGCCACGCGTTGCTCGTCTGCGAGATCCCACGCGTCGGTCTTCTTCTTCAGCGCCTTGCCGAGGATCTGCGCGACGGTGACGAATCCGCGGTCGAGGATCGCCTGCTCGTTCATCGCCATCCAGTTCGAGATGGGCTCCTCCCAGGCGTGGGACTGGCGCCGCATCTCCTGCTGGTCGCGCGCGAGCGACTCGCCCTCGTCGTCGAGGTGCCACTGGTAGTCGTTGTCATAGAGCCACGTAGCCTCGGCGATCAGTTGCTCACGGTCGCGCGCGATCTCGTCGAGCCGGATCTTGTCGCCAACCTTCACCGGCCAGAAGCGTCGGTTCGTGTTGCTCCGCAGGTACCGATCGTCCTCGGTCGTTCCGGCGAAGACGCACGTGCGCATCTGCGTCACCTTGCGCTTCACGTTCTTCGGCGCGTAGTCGTCGAACGGAAGCGTGATGAACCCGGTTACCTCGCGTACGTCGTTGGCACGGATGAAGCTCATCTCGGGGAACTCGTAAAACCAAACCCCGAGGAGCTGCGCGCCGACGAAGTTCGACTTCAAGTCGATCCACGACGCCGAGTAGTGGCGCCTCCCCGCGATGGCCTCGATCGCGCTCGACTTGCGCGCCCCCGTCTTCCCTTCGAGCACGAGTACCTGATCAGCCTTGCAACCAGGCTTCATCGCGCGCGCGACGGCCTGCACGAGATAGCGTCGACCGACTTCACGGTGGTACTCGTTGTCTTCCGCGAGCATGTACTCGGAGAGCCAACGGTACAGCCGTGGTGCGCCGTCCCATGCGAAGGACCGGATCTCGTCCGCAAGCGAGTGGTACGGGGCGTCGTCACCGACGACGATCAGCGCCTGTTCGATGACCTCGGTCGAGACGCCGACGCGCATCCTGTCCGAGATCCAGCAGCGCATGCGAGCCGTGTCGACGTCGCTCCACAGGTTCCCCGCTCCACCCCACGGCGTCGCCGATCGCTTGCCTACGTCGCCGCGATAGGAGTCGTAGCCTACGACGCCGACCCACTCGGGGTGTTCGGCGAGGATGTCGCGGACGTGGCCGACGGTCGGCCGGACGTCGCGGGGGATCCAGACACGATCGATTTCTGGATCCGCCAGCCGCAGCGGAGGCCTCGGTTGCGGTTCGATCCTCGGCGCGGTCTCGTTCTGAGACCTCGGCTGCTCAATCCTCGGCGTGGCCTCGACCTGCGCGTCCCTCGGCGGAGTCTCGGTGACGGTGGACGCGATCGGTTCAATAACGGTAGACGACGCGGACGACTCCGCGACCGTCGCGAAGACGGCTTCTTTGACTGGATCCTCGCTCACGTCTGTCTCGTCCCGGGGCTCCCAAGCGACGGGCAGCTGGACGAGGACGGACGTATCGCGTAGAACGGAAGAGTAGGTCTGAGCATCAGCTTGCTCGATCTCCACGTCTCCGGGCGCAATGAACGCCCGAGGGACGCTTCTATCTACGCTCTCCGTCGATCGGACGTCAACGATTCTTCCGTACTCGTTTTCGACGTCCTCCGTCGAGCGAACGTCGACGATCTTTTCGTCCTTCTCGACGTCAACCCTGAGGTTTTCCTTTAGGTTCTCGACCCTCGCTGATTCGGCGCGTGCACGGATGGCGAGCATGGCCTTGACCATCTCCGCGTGGGCTCGCTGAGCCATGTCGATGTCGCGCAGCCGCTTCTTTTCGCGATCCCACACGGCTCATCTGCTCTCCGGCGCGGAAACCTCGTCCTTCAGGACGGGGAGGAAGCGCCGTTCCCGCGTTGCGCCTCCACGTAGCGTTTGACGATCTCTAGTGGTGCGCCACCGCATGACACTGCGCAGTAGCTTGGACTCCAAAAGTGCGACAGAGAAGCAGGAAACGGGTTGGATTGCGTGTTCCACGTCGTCCTCTCGAAAGCTCCGCCCTTTAGGGCGGGGTTGATTACCTATACGCGATCGTTGTTGAACATCGCTACAGACCGATCGTCTATCTTACCGATTACCATGCCCTACGTACCCAACAGGAAGACGAGGTATCCGAGCGTCAATGAACTAGAGGCTGCGGTGGCTGAAGTCGTCACCGCCGGAGCCGCGGTCGGCGTAAGTCCCGTCCTCGTTGGTGGCCTCGCCATGCAGATCTACGGATCGCGACGCCTCACGACGGACGTAGACGTAGCGGCGCTGCGAGGCATTCCGATGGGTGAACCAATAAAGAAGCTCGGGATCGGGGGCGTGAGGGTGCTGGCCAGCAACGGTGTGCCGATTGACGTGATCGTCCGAGGAGACAGGTTCGCACCGCTGTTCGAGGAGGCGATAGCGCACGCCGTGCGGCTGAACGATCCACCGTCGACGCTTGTCGTTCTTCCTGAATACCTCGTCGCGATGAAGATGATCGCGCTCCGCAGTAAAGACGCTGACGATCTAGGATACCTGCTCGCCGCGACGGGCGTCGTGGACCTCGATGCTGCGCGAGACATCGTGCTCCGTCATCTCGGTCCATACGCCGTCTTGAAGCTCGATCGAGCGCTTCGTGACGCACTACTTGCGGCCGACGCCGAGCGCGACGATGGAGAAGAGTAACAATTTCTTGCGGTGCGCCCCTCGACGGCGCTACGATCGAGGCGCATGGCGAACTCGGATCCTCGTGGGTCGTCCGGCTCCTATGAGTTCCGACCCGGTCAGTCGATCCCGTCGATGCTGGTCGACCTCGCGTGCATCGGCGCCGTCGTCTACCTCGCGATCAAGGGCGTGCGCGAGCCGGCCGTCTGGTCGATCCTGAGCGGCCTGATGATCGGTCGCTTCGGAATCTCGCACAGCAAGACGATGGAGCGCAGCAATCGCAGCAGCAGCGATGGAGGCGGAGGAGGCGGCGGGGGTGGTGGAGGCGGCAGCGGCTCCTGGGGGCGCCGCGATCTCGCTCCGATCCCGCCGACCGAGGAACGCGACCCGAACCAGAGGCCGACTCCACGACCGATCCCACGTGAAGATCCACCGCGGCGCGCGGGGCTGAGCGCACGCCAGAGACTCACCGTGTGGATCGCGAGACGGCGAGCTGCCCCGAGCATGCCGTGGTGGACGCGCCGCGCGGTCTCGATTCCTTTTACAGGCTTCCGCGTCGACGCGGTGAGCCTCGCGGTACTCGCGGTCCTGGTCGTGACGCTCGCGACGCTGGCGACGGCCGGGCGATCCTCGGCGTCGTCGTCGTCGCCGGTCGACGAGACAAACGGAGCGACGGCCCACGTGAGGTAGTGTTCCGTAGACACTCGACGAGGAAAGAGATGCCCCGACCGTTCGTCCGCGTCCACTACCGCATCCCAGGACCAAGCGGCGAGCCGATTGATCAGGCGATCGTGTTCGACACGCCGTGGAACGTGGAGGGCGAGGTGCATCCAGCGTTCGTTGAGGCCGAGACGAGGCGCAGGCTTGTCGACGTGCCCATCTGGGAGGGGGTTAGCTGGGAGTTCACCTACTCGCCAAAGAAGAATGGCTCGTCGTCGAACCGCGCCGAACCCAAGAAGACCAAGTCGGCGGAGGAGAAGGAAGCGGAGGTCCGGATACGCGTCGAGGAGGCGAGGGCCAGGGGCGCAGAAGCGGCCGCGCAGATCGATCTCGGCAGCTACGACTACATCATCGTCGCGTTCTCGGGCGGCAAGGACTCGCTCGCCTGCCTCCTCCATCTGTTTGATCTCGGCGCAGACCCGAACAAGATCGAGCTGTGGCACTACGACGTCGACGGTCGCGAGGGTAGCAAGCTCTTCGACTGGCCCGTCACGCGCGACTACGTCCGCAAGCTCGGTCAGGCGTTCGGCGTCAAGACGTACTTCGCCTGGCGAGTGGGTGGGTTTGAGGCGGCCATGCTGCGCCTCCAGGCGCCCGCGGCCGCGACCGCGTTCGAGACGCCGGACCAGGGTGTTCAGTACGGAGGCGGGGAAGGCCCGACAAGTACAGATCCTAGAGAGCGGGGCTTCCCGAGACTGTCCAAGAGCCTAAAGGAGCGGTGGTGCTCCAGCTACCTGAAGGTCGAGGTCAGCTCGATCTCGCTGAACAACCAGAAGCGGTTCCACCACCGACGCACGCTCTTCCTTACCGGCGAGCGAGCCCAGGAGTCCCCGAACCGGGCGACCTACGAAGTGTTCGAGCCGAGTCGATCCGACAACCGCGATGGACGTACCGGTCGCCACATCGACCACTGGCGTCCCGTGCTCGGCTGGTGGGAAAAGGAGGTCTGGGAGATTATCGGACGGTACCGCGTCAACCCGCACCCCGCCTACCGTCTCGGTTGGGGGCGCGTGAGCTGTGCTGCGTGCATCTTTGGCAGCCCCGACCAGTTCGCGTCGTTGCAGGTGATCAACCCGGAGCAGTTCGCCGCGATCGCTGCGTACGAGGAGCGGTTCGGCAAGACGATCAAGACCCAGAAGGTCAAGGGACAGAAGAGCGTCGTGAAGCTCCCGATCGCCCAGTTCATCGAGAAGGGCACCCGCGAGAAGGGACCCGGTCGCCCCTACCCGACGATGACCGAGGCGGACGCGCGGGCCGCGGTGGGCGAGATGTTCGACGAGCCGGTGATTCTCGCGCCCGGCGAATGGAAGCTGCCGGCCGGCGCGTTCGGCGAGAGTTGCGGACCGACGTGATGGCTAATCCCTTCGAGTACATCATGCTGCTTCGACCGTATTCGTTCGCGACGGTCCCGCCCGGCGTCGTCGGGTTCCGACCGAGCAAGCTGCCGAAGAAGTATCCACACGGAGTGGTGCAGTACGAGAGACCGCTCTCGAAAGATCAGGTCGAGCACTTCAGCATGCAGCCACTCGATCCGAGGGACCCGTGGAACTACATGCGCGTCTTCGAGGCGTGGATGCAGGAGATGCAGGCACGCTTCGTGGATGACGGCGGAATCCTCGTGTTCGACGACGACGAGACGGGTGCGCGTGAGACGCTCACCTACTCGACACGTCCCGGCGTCGACTTCCAACGCACGCACTGGATCAGACTCGGTGGTCGCGGCAAGGCACACGTAGGTGGGCGTCTCGAACCAGTGGGACACGATGAGTACGACGACTTCAGGGAGGCGATCACGAGCCTCTTCTGGAACAGTAAGGAACGGGCTCGGCTCACACCGCAGTTCGTGCCCGACGCGTAGACACCTACCGGCCGGCGCGTTCGGCGAGAGCTGCGGCCCCACCTAGAGCGAGGCAACGATGGAGCGTAAAGGAGAGGCGATGAACCGCGCGCGTCCGATCCGAATCGACAAGCCTGCTCTGCGTGACCTGTCGGCGCAGCTTGCCGCCGGTGTACGCACGGAGCTGAAGAAGCTCGGATTGAACGAGCGTGAACCGATCGACGATCAGATCCTTGGGTCCGTGATCGTGGAGATCCCGACCGTGCGCGGCGAGATGGAGGCGATCCGCATCTATGTGATGTCGGAGCTTCCGCCGGACGTGTATTCGGCGACTTTCCGTAAGAATACCTACGAAGAGAAAGAGAGGATCGTCGAGCACCAGGTCAACGACACGATCGTGGCGCGAGGCAGCCTTTCACTCAACAAGGATCCGGAGGGGTTCCGCAACCTCATGATCTTCCTGAATGGAGTCCACACGCCGCGCAGAATAAACGCGAAGGGTAAGCTCGAAGATGCACTGTTCTCTGTCCTGATTCACGAGGCCACGCACGGCGCCGAAGCTCAGTTCCTGCCTAGATCTCCGTACAAGGAACTTCCGCACGACTTTTCGCGTCAGCTCTCGGACGAGGAGCAGGCTGAGCGTTTCGCGTACCGACAGGCGAGCTACTACAACGCGCCGACGGAGCTGCGCGCGTACGGTCAGCAGATCGCGGACGATGTGCTCTCCGCGACGGCAAAGGATCCCACGACGATCACGGACGCCATCCTGCAGGAACAGATCGGTCGGAGCCGGATGTGGAAGAGGATTGCTCCGTATCTGACGCCGGAGAGCGCAAACCTCGTCTACAGAATGGTCTGGCGTACGATGGTTGATCGGATCGAATAGGCTTGCCGATCTCGCGCTACAGAGTGAGATCGAGTGCGTCTTCTCGCCGGTCCAGCAACGACGGGCGCGCATGGATCCGGCATCACGGCTTTCCGATCGTCAACGGATAAAGTAGCTAAAGCCGCAGCTCACCGAGTCGTCGTGTGAGTGCAGGAGCAACGACGACGAGTCTGCAGGAGAGATCCGTAGTCGGGCGGACCTGTGATCATCTTCGTCGCTTGATCTCTCCGAGTTCGCTCTGCATCACGTTCGTGGCCCGCTTCGACGCGTTCACCATGTCCTGCGTCGCCGCCACCGTCGCGGCGTTCGTCTCCGCCTGCGCGCGCTCAGCCGCGGCGGCCTGCTCGAAGCGTTGAGCGAGCAGACGACCTTGGTCGAGCGCTTCCTCCAGCTGCGCCTTCGTGCACGCCGCGATGGTCTCGATCGCGACGACGAGTCGTTCGGCTTGTTCTTCAGTCATCACGTTCGATCGTCGTACGATCGAGCGCATCCGTCAAGCGCGCTTACCCGCAGAGCCCGAGCACCATCTCGATGTGCTCCTCGTGCTCCTCGCTGCCGCGCGGCAGCCCCTCAGCCAGGCGCGTCAGCATCGCGCCGAGCATCCGCGCGTGCGAGCGGTCGAGCGAGACCTCGCGGCCGTCGTCGAGCGTGACGACCACACGGACGCCCGCGCGCACCTCGACCATCGAGTTGAACCACGACGCGCGCCATCCGATCGGCTCGGCTTGCGCACGCTCGGCCGCCTCGATCGCGGCCACGACGGCGTCGACGCCCTCGCGCGTGACCATCGCCATCGCGAGGTCCGCCTCGCGCGTCGCCCGCGCCACGATCGCCTCTAACTCCGTCGTTTCCTGGGTCTTGGACTGTTCCATGTTCGTCACCTCCGAGAGGACTCCATGCGCGCGGCGTGCCAGCTCTTCGCCGCCACGATCTGGGCGTCGGCTGCGTGAGGAAACAGGCACTTACAGGTAGACGCAGGCGATCCGAACTGATCCCGAACTGATCCGGCCGTGATCGCGATCACTTCCGGATCGATCGCGATCACGAGGTTCCTTCCGCAACCGGAAGAAATCTTCCCCCGTCTGTCAGATCGTCGGGAGTCTCCGCGTCGTAGGGGTATGCAGCACAGAGACCCCCGACCGGCGACCGGGACCCAGCCCGCCGAATCCCGCGCAGTCCACGCAGAGGACCCGAATCTGAACCAGGCCGAGCGCCGAGAGGCTGCCGTGAGCTACGCGCGAGCCCGCGGCCCGGTGGCGCTCGCCGAGCTGGCGCGCGCCGTCGAGGGCTACGACGGCATGAGGCTCCGGCCGAAGGCACTCGACGCCAAGCTGGAGGCGATGATGCTCGCGACCGCGTCGCGGCTCCGCGACTACGGCGTCGAGATCCCGCCGAGCGTCGCGAGGTACATGATGTCGTTCGACGACGCTCGCCTCGCGCTTATGGCGCTGCACGTCGTGCAGCTCAACGACGACGAGGTCGGCGTCGACTTCTGCCGCGGGCTCGACTGGATCACCGAGATGCGGCTAGCGCGCAGCTCCGACGGAGAGCCGTCGTGATCGCCACCGCGGCCTCCCACCTCGACCACGCGCTGCCGCGCGAGGTGGTCGACTACCTCCTCGCGCACTTCGTCGACCGTTCGGCGTTCTTCATCGAGTCGATCGATCTGTCCGCGCACCTACCGTCCGTCGAGTGCGGCCTGCACGGCCCCGTGATGGGCGACGCGTCCGTTCCAGACGCCGAATGCTCCTCGGAGGTCCGAGGCGACCGCGGCGGACCCTCGCGGCTCTGCGCGCGACCGTTGCGGCCCTGCCGCGTCGTCACGGTGATCGCGGGACCGCACGGCGGGCACCCGTGCGTGCTCTACACCGTCTTCGGCGGTCCTTCCGCGCCGCGCGAGCCCTGGGATCCGTCGCTCTCGGACGCTGAGCGCGCGGAGAGCGTCGCGTTCTGGTCGGAGCACGCGTTGTCGCGATGACAAAGACGCTTCACTTCCCGAGGGACGACACATCACCTGGGCTCGCGGCTCGCGCGAGATCTCTCAACGCCGTTGAGAGTTGCGCTCAAGCGCGCGAGTCCAGTAGGATCGCGGTTCGTGAAACTTCTCACGGGGGTGAATCGATTCGACACTGGAGTCGAAGCGTCGTTAGCGCGCAGGCGGATGTCCGAACCCGCCTCAACCAACTCGGGCCGTCCATACTAGCCAACGACAACGGCATCCGCGTCGCGGCCTAAGAAACCAAGACGCCGTCGAAGAGCAAGAGGTTCCTCCGTAGCTCCGAGGCGAGACCACCGAGGATGACCGTCCGCAAAGCGGACTGACCACGGACCACGGGAAGACTCGCCGCGATGATGCGGCTACGCGCGTAGAAGACGACTCGGAGACTCTAGTGGACTCGGGCTCGTAACCCGACACCTCCACGAATGCCCAGCGCGTACGCGTTGTCGGCCGGGGCCACCAGCGGCGGGCGATCTGGTGGCGCGACTCGGAGAGTCGGAGAAGGGAGCGGCGGTGTCAAGCGCGTGGATCTGGATCGGGCTGCTCGCGGGCGTCGCACTCGCCCTCCTCGAATACCGCGGGTCGAGGCGCATAGACCGATGAGCGACGATCTAGTGAAGTATAGGATCGAGCACGCGAGCTACCAGCGGCGCGATCCGCGCATGCGGTGCCTGCTCTGCGGTCGGTGGATGCGCTATCACCCGACCGATAAGTCGCCAGCGACACGCCGTCCCCCGCCGAACGCCGCGCGGTGCACCGACTGCAGAGAGCCGTGTCGACACTGCGGCGCGAGGAATGGTCGACAGCACCGAGACTTCTGCATCGGCGCGTACCGCGGGAAGATCTACGCCGCTCCGGATCGCTAGCTCACGGCGACGAGTCGATGGCCGACGACGCGGAGACCGAGCTGTCGTAGGCGAGCCTGCCACGCGGCTAGGTTGCCGATCGTGCTCGGGTCGGAGAAGAGTCGATGCCGCTCCGCCTCGCGCGTGAGCCGGATGAACCTCTGGATCGCGGGGTGGCCGATCGGCAGCATCTCCTCCTTCCGGTGGAGGATGGGGACGTTGCCGGAGTACGCGCGGTGCGCGCACGTCCCCCTCGCGAGGTCGACCGTCCACGCCTCCCTGAGCCTCGGGAAGCCTTCTCTGAAGAAGCCGGGGTAGGCGAGGAGCGACACGGTCGGCTTCCTCGTGCCGATCTTCACCACGTCGAAGCGTCGTCCATCGACGCCTGCGATCCGTCGCGCGGCCTCGACTCCGCGTCTGGTCCGCTCGGGGAGCTGATCCAGGGCGGAGACGTGGACGTAGACCGTCTCCCGCATGCGCTTGCCGGGAGTCCTCACGTGATCCCCCACGTCTTGATCTTGCCGAGGTCGTAGAGGACGACGTATTCGTCTTGTCCAGCGAGGCCTTTGTTGGTCACGCGAGCGGCGTCGATCCCGTGGTCGAGGTAGAAGCGCACCAGCTCGACGCCCGGCTGCCCGTGGTCGGTCGCGTAGTAGTTCATCAGGTTGCCGAGCACGTCGGCGAGCACTCCGGATCTCCCGGCCTGCTGAGCACGTAGGCCCGCGTCGACGACGTCCTGGAGCAGCGCCTTCCTCTGCTTGAGCCTCGGCACCTCGCGCACGAAGTGGATCATGTTCTCGACGGGCACGCGC
>Ga0315273_10001676_pt1 | contig 25401 bp, 22 predicted proteins | sample YL17G02_0_MG_FD_205753 | JGI IMG/M metagenome (GOLD analysis project Ga0315273, IMG submission 205753) | Sediment microbial communities from Yellowstone Lake, YNP, Wyoming, USA - YL17G02_0 | ecosystem: Environmental > Aquatic > Freshwater > Lake > Sediment | place: USA: Wyoming | collected... | reverse complement strand
ACGCGCGACCAGGACGATCGACGAGACCGGCCCCGACTAATCGCCGGAGCCGGACGGCCGGATTGATCTCTATCCCTCGATCAGACGAACGTCGCCCGCTCGCGGTCCCTTCTGCGACTCCTCAATCACGAATTCCACGCGCTGGCCCTCGCGCAACAGCTCGAAAACCGCACCCCTCACGGCGCTCCGGTGGAAGAAGTGCTCGAGGCCAGCCTCATCGCGGATAAAACCGAAACCCTTGTCGATGAGAAGGCGTGCGATTGTCCCGGTCTGCATATCCTGATCCTCCGATGATCCTCCGAACAGTTGTTTCCCTGGATCGTCCTGGGGTTCCCACACGAGCGGCTTGACCGCCCGCATTCGCCATACAGACGAAGGCCTGGCGGGCCAATCGGGTCGGGAATTGCCGCCAGTGTAGGGGCATCGCTGCCGGAAGTCAAGCCGTTAGCGACGTTTACGGGCATCCCCTGGCATTGGGGCGAACGACGCCTGGCTGGACCCCCGACTCCCGAACCCTCTTGCCACGCTGGAGCGTGGCGATCCCAGGCTCGCAACGGATCGGACGGTTGTCAGCGTGACACCCCTGGGATCGCCGGGCTCCAGCCCGGCCTCCGGCGCGATCCCCCATCCAATCCCGAACCCCTGTCCCGTTTCTCCCCAGGGATTGGGGACCAGGGATTAGGGATTGGCGAAGGGCGTGTCCCGCGAATCCCGAATCCCGAATCCCCAATCCCTTCCGTTTGTGTGGGATAGTCAGCCTGTGGTCATCGGCATGATTCTCGCCGCCGGGGCGTCCACACGGATGGGGCGCCCGAAGGCGCTCCTCCCGATTGGGGCTGACACGTTTGTCGTTCGCCTGGCTCGGGCGTTTATCGAGGCGGGAATCGACGAACTCGTCGTTGTCGCCGGCCCCGAGTGGGACACCATCGAATCGACGCTCGCCGACGCCAGGATACCGGCGCGAGTCGTCGAAAATCCGCGGCGCGAGCGGGGCCAGCTCTCGTCACTTCTTGTGGGGCTCGCGCTGGCCGACAAGCCCGGCGTCGAGGCCGTGGTCGTCGGCCTTGTGGACGTGCCTCTAGTGTCGGCCCGCACCATCGTCGCAGTTGTGGAGGCCTACCGCCGCACGCATGCGCCAATTGTCCGTCCGGCCAATGGCGGTCGTCACGGGCACCCAGTGCTGTTTGCGCGCGCGATGTTTGACGAACTGCGGCACGCGGACCCGGCCCTCGGAGCGAAGGCCGTGGTCCGCGCGCACGATCAGGATCTGGTCAACGTGCCTGTCGATGACGCCGGCGCGTGTGCCGACATCGACACGCCGGCCGACTACGCTCGCCTTATCGGCTCTGCTTCAGGTACTTGAAGAACTCTCCCTCGGTCGACAGGATCAGCGTTGTGTCCTGCGCGAACGTCTTCCTGTAGGTCTCCATCGTCTTGAGGAACTGGTAGAGTTCCGGGTCGCGACTGTATGCCTCGGCATAGATGCGCGTCGATTCGCCGTCCGCCTTGCCCATGATTTCCTGGGCCTTGCGGTACGCCTCCGACTGGATGCCCTTGAGCTCACGTTCCTTCTGGCCGCGGATCTCGGCCGCCTTGCCCTGGCCTTCCGAACGTGACCGTTGGGCGACGCGCTGCCGCTCGGAGATCATCCGCTCGAAGACCTTCTGCTGGACATCCTGCACGTAGTTGACGCGCTTGATCTGGACGTCCACCAGTTCGATGCCCCACTTGGCGACGATGGGGCGCGACTTGTCGAGGATGGCCTGCGTAATCTTCGTGCGGCCGGTCGTGATGGGCCTGCTCGCCTCGGTGGTGCCCATGTCGGCGGTTTCCTCGACTTCGGCGAACTTGCGATCGGTGGTGCGCACGACCTCAATGAGGTCATTGCTGGCGACGACGTTGCGGGTGTCGCCGTCCACGATGTCGTCGAGCCGCGACTGCGCGCCGCGCTCGTCCTTGAGGTTCAGATAGAAGAGGGTGGGGTCCATGATGCGCCAGCGCGTGTAGGTATCCACCGACAGGAACTTCTTGTCCTTCGTGACGATCTGCGTGGGATCACCGCTCCACTCGAGCCAGCGCTTGTCGAATCTGATCACCTGCTGGATGAAGGGCATCTTCATGTGCAGGCCGGGATCGGCATGTGCCTGTCCGACCAACTCGCCGAACTGCGTAATGATGACCTGCTCGGTTTCGCTGACGGTGTAGAGTGCGCTCGACAGTGTCAGCAGGCCGACGACGACGATGACGACGATGATTGGGCCCTTCACTGTTTGGCCTCCTGCTTAATGGTGTCGAGGTTCAGGAGCGGGAGCAGCCCCTTCATGTTCGCGTCGACGATCAGCTTGCGTCCCGTTTTCGGCAGGACGTCGTTCAGGGTTTCGAGGTACAGCCGTCGGCGGGTCACCTCGGGCGCTTTCCGATACTCGTCGTAGATGTTGACGAAGCGCGACACGTCGCCACGGGCGTTGTTGACGCGTTCGAGGGCGTAACCCTCGGCGGTCCGGATGGCCCGCTCGGCCTCGCCGCGCGCGTTGGGCACGGTCTGGTTGTAGTCGGCCCAGGCCTCGTTGATGGAGCGTTCCTTTTCCTGAATCGCCTGGTTGACCTCGTTGAACGCCGGCTTCACCTTGTCCGGGGGGTTCACGTCCTGCAGCACGATCTGGAGGATCTCGAGGCCCGTTTCGTAGCGTTCGCAGAGCATCTGCAACTGGGTCTTGGCCTCGAGCTGGACGGTTTCGCGTCCGACCGTCAGCACCTCGTTGACGCTGTGGTCACCGACCACGGCACGCATCACCGCCTCGTTCATGTCCCGGAACGTCGTCTCTGTGCGCCGGTTAGTCGAGTCCAGGTTGCGGACTTTGAAGAGGTACTTGTAGGGGTCTTTCACCTTGTACTGGACGATCCACTCGACCACGGCCACGTTGAGATCGCCGGTCAGCATCTGCGACTCACTGCGGGTTTCGTCGGTCGCCTCCTCGAACGTCGATCGCACGGCCGCGGTGGCCGTGCGGAATCCGAACTCCGCCTTGAGCTGGCGCTTCACCGGCACTTTGGTCACCGTGTCGATAAACGGGACCTTCACATGGGGCCCGGGTTCGGTCGTAGCCACCCACTTCCCGAACCGCTGTACGACTCCGACCTCGTCTGGGCTGACCTGGTAGTAGGTGGAGAAGAGCCCGATCACGACGAGCAGGATGATCCCGATCCTGCCGGCCATGCCGCCCCGCCCCTTGAGCGAGAACGAGGGCAGGCTGCCGACGTCTATCACCGCCCCGGCCCGTTTCTGCCAATCAGAGACATCCATACGGCCTGTTCTTTCTGCGGCTCACATGACCTGCCGCGTCGACGTGGATAAGTCCTACGGCTCGCGCGAGAGCACCTGCCACGGGTTGAATCACGAAAGAAAGAAATGGTGGACCAGACGGGGATCGAACCCGTGACCTCGTGAATGCCATTCACGCGCGCTCCCATCTGCGCTACTGGCCCACAGACGATGGAACAGACATTCTAGCGCAACCGGCGGCCGGGAGCCAGTCGCCGAAGCGCCACGGAGACCCGCGACTGAGCCGTTCTCAGTATTCGAGGAACATCCGCTGGATTTCGACCGGGTCGGAGGTCTTCGTCAGCGCGAGCATCAACAGGATCCGGGCCTTGATGGGCTGCAGGTCCTCGCCGCCGACGAAGGCCCTTCGCCGGCGCGGAGCCTGAGCAGGGGCGGCCGGCTGTGAACCAGCACCCGTGGCGGCCCGGCCCGCGCCAACTGTGGCGGGCGCCGCTGGCGCCGCGCCGATGGCGGCGGCCGGCGGCGTCCCCATCGACCGCCCTCCCGAAATCCTGCCGCTGCCCGTGCGCGTCGTCGTGACCACGACTGCGCCCTTCTCAGCGGCGTACGAAATACCGTCCGACTGCGTGCCGCTCGTCGCACCGGCGCCAGCCGCGGCGACGACGATGCCCTTCGCGCCGAAGTCGATGGCGGCCTTGATCAGATCGCCGGGCGCGCCCTGATACACCATCACGACATCCACGCGCGGAAGCGCGGTGATTGTCGAGACGTCGAATTCGCTGCGGGATGTGTGCCGCTTGACGGTGCCGCGGTAGAAGACGACGCGATCAGAATCGACCACGCCCAGCACCCCCACCGTCCGGCTCTGAAACGTCTGCAGCCTCAGCGCATCTGTCTTCGTCACCTCGCGCGCGGAGTTAATCTCGTCGTTCAGCACGACGAGCACACCCTTGCCTCGCGCATCGGGAGAGGCCGCGACACGAAACGCCTCGAGCAGGTTTGCCGCGCCCTCGTAGCCGATGGTGCTGGGATTGCGCATCGACCCGACCACCACGACCGGCCGATCGTCGCGCACCGTCAGGTGCAGAAAGTAGGCGAGTTCTTCCAACGTGTCCGTGCCGGATGTGACGACGAGACCGGCCAGATCAGGCTGCGTGGAGAACAGCTCATTCAGCCGCCGCGACAGAGCCAGCCACTGGTCCAGCGTGATCTCGGAACTCGACACATTGGAGAATTGCTCGAACTCCGGCCGGGCGAACCGCTGCACGTCGGGAATCATCCCGACCAGTTCTGTGGCTGTCAGCCGTCCGCCCATGCGGTTCGAGATCGTGCCGCCTGTGGCCACCAACTTCACGCGCGGCAACTCGGCAGCCGTCGCTGTGGCGGCCCCGACGATGAGCATGGCAACGCAGACAACAACGAGGCGTGATCGCAGACGTGTCATGAGAGAACCTGCCCTTCAACTAGCGTTGAGCGGCGCGGCAGTTGCCTCCGCTGAGGTGAGCGCAGAACCTACTTGGCGGGATCGACTGAGACGTGGTGCGCCAGCGACAGCCACTGGACCAGCCGTGTCGCGGCATCGTCTGGCGTCGCTCCGTAGAAGGGCATCAGCGCCGACGCCATTCCGGGCCGCCGCGCAATCTGAGCGCGCCAGCGATCCGCGTGGATCGGAGACGCTTCGATCACATAGAGGTGCCCGCCGATTTCCTTCTCGAACCGATGAGTGAGTGTCGCCATGGATAGTTGCCGCCGCCGGAGATCACCGTTGTGGAAGCTCATGCATTCTATGCTTTTCGCCCACGCAATCAAGCGAAGATGCGCACGAAGGTCGCATCCACAATTGAGAACCGTGCGCGCCACCATGTCCTGCGGTGATGTTTATTTTCGATTGTCCGATCGTCCACAAGTTCTGCCGTCAACATCCACAGCTTTTCCACAGGATCGTCTTCCTGCGGTGGGCGCCGTCTGGCTTGACGCTGTCCAGGCCCCGCACTACGCTTGCGACGTGCCCCGATTTCGAAGTACGGCAACCACAGTCCGGAGCGCGACAACCGAGAGGACCTTGGGTATTCGAGCAAGGAGCCACCCGCGTCGGCCTCGGCGTGCCCATCGCCTCTCCGGATGGCTGGCGACGGGAATGCTGTTGGTGTGGGTGGCTGGCGCTGCCGCGCAGTCCCCGCTCGAGCCCGCGCTGTATCGCATCTTTCTCAAAACCGGCGCGCCGCTGGTCAGCTGGGGCGAGTTCGCGCGCATTGGTGACCGGGTGGCCTTCACGCTGCCTCTTGGCGATGCGAACCGCCCTGACATGCTGCAGATGGTCAGCCTGCCTGCCGATGTCATCGACTGGGCGCGCACCAATCTCTACGCCGACACCGTGCGGTCGCGCCGGTACGCGCAGACGCGCGGCGAATCCGACTACCTGGCATTGACCGACGAGATGGCACGCGCGCTGACGTCCATCGCGTTCTCGAAAGACGCTGTGGCGAGGCTGGCCGCCGCCGAGGAAGCCCGGCGGCGCCTCGTCGAGTGGCCGGCGCAACATTTCGGCTACCGCGGCGCCGACGTCCGCGACCTGGCGTCCGCCGTCGAGGAGACCATTGCGGGTATTCGCGCCGACGCGGGGGAGCGTCACTTTTCGATCGATCTGGTGGCGACGTTCGAGCCGCCATCGATGCCGCTGATGGACAGCCCGACCGCCAGGGAGTCGATCGATCTGGCGGCCGAGGTGTCGCGGTCCACCGATGTCGCGGCTGACCGGATGTCACTCCAGACGGCGATACTGGTGACACTCGCCCGCAGTCAGCCCTCGGTGGCCGCCGGCTGGGCGCAGGCCATGCGGCGCCGGCTGTACGACGATGCGAAGGCGGCGGCGCGAACCGATCGGCGGTACGCCGATCTCGTGTCACGCGCCACGCGCGATGCCGGCGCGCGTGCGGCACGGGCCGATGTCACAGGCGTCGAGCGCGTGCTGGCCGATGTCCGCCGGAAAGACGAGCGGCTTGGGCTCCGGCGCCAGCCGGAGATCAGGACGCTGGTGACGGCGCTCGAATCACACCTCGACACCGCCCGGCAGAGGCGGCTCGATCTGGATCGATGGACGTATCGCGATGAGACGTATCGCGCGTACCGGCGCGGCATCGAGAGCAGCCTGAAGCATCTGAACGCCGTGACCAGGACCGCCGAGGCCGTCCGCTTGATGTCTGGCCCGCATCTTCGCGACCTGGCAGCCGCCGAGCGCCATCTGGGCGAGGTCAGGGTGATTGTGGCGTTCCTCTCGCCGCCCGATGAACTCAACGCCTCACATGACGGGCTGGTCAGTGCCGTGCAGTTGATGCAGGCCGCCATGGGCGCTCGCCGTACGGCGATACAGACGGCCGACTTGGAGGCTGCGCGCAACGCGTCGGCCGCCGCGGCCGGGGCGTTGCTGCTGGTGGCACGGGCCCGCGACGAGATCAACGCGTTTTTCGCTCCTCCGAAGTTCCGGTGATCACTCCCCGGACGACCCGGCTGATTCGGGCGCGCGACCTGCGCGAGTTCCGCGACCGTTTGCTGGAATTGGCCATGGCGGGCGACCTCGCCGCCATCCGGAGCCGCGCGGTGATCGTGCCGACGCGGACCGCTGCGGAGCAACTGCGGAGGCTGTTCGAAGATCGCGCGCTCATGTCAGGCCGCCGCGCGATTGTGCTGCCGCACCTGGTGACGCGCGACCAGTGGCAGACGTCGCTGCACGACGGGTTGGCAGGCGGCCAGCCTCGCCTGTCGTCGCACGAACGCGAAGTGGTGCTCGGCGCAGCCGCGCGCGAGGCGATCGCGGCTGGCGTGACACCGCCTTTTACGGTCCGCCCCGGCATCGTGGCGGAGATGCTGGCCTTCTACGACGCCCTGCGCCGGCACCTGCGTTCCATTGTCGACTTCGAGCGGCTCATCGGCGAACGGTTCGCGCGCGAGGTTGACACCGATCGGGGAGCCGTTCGCCTGCTCGCGCAGACCCGCTTCATGGCGGCGGCGTTCCGGGGATACGAGGCGCGGCTGACCGCGACGGGCGGGCTCGACGAACATCGGCTGCGCGAGCGCCTGCTCGACGAACCCGTCGCCCGTTTCACACACGTGGTGGTCGCCGTGGCCGACAGGGCAGGCGATGCCAACGGTCTATGGCTCGCGGATTTCGATCTGCTCGCACGGCAAACGGATCTGGCACGCATCGACATCGTCGCCACCGCATCGACGCTCAACGCGGGATTGCTCGGTCGCATTCGCGACCTGCTGCCTGGACTCGACGAGGAGGCGGGGCCCGACGTGCCCGCCGGCACGTCTCCCATGCTGGTTGCGCCGGCCGGCCCCGACGCTCGGCTCTATGGCGTGCATCGCGATCGCGAAGAAGAACTGAGCGCGATCGCCAGACGCGTCAAGCGGGCCTTCCGCGATCTGTCCTCGCCAGGACTTGGGCGAACCGGCATCGTGTTCAGACGCCCCCTGCCATATGTGTACCTGGCCAGCCAGGTGCTGCCATCTGCCGGTGTGCCGCACGAGGCGTTTGACGCCCTGCCTCTGGCGTCGGAGCCGTATGCTGCCGCGCTCGACCTCATCTTCGAATGTGTCCAGGGAAACTTCGCTCGTGCTCCGCTGGTGGCGCTTGTCAGGTCTCCGGTCTTCGCCTTCGACGCGGATGGCCGCCGCCTCTCGACGGCCGACTGCCTCGCCTTCGACCGCGCGCTGAGTGATGCGCGGTTTCTCGGTGATGCGGCGGCACTGCGGAGCCTCGCCGACGCCTGGTCCGTGGCGTCGGCCGAAACCATGGGGTCCCGCCGATCGAGGCGATTCTCGTCACCGCTGCCCGCGGCGCTGGCCGCGGTGCGCATCGCGGACGATTTGACGCCGCTCACCAGGCTCGGTCACCCGTCGACGCATATCGAGACCGTGATCGCGTTTCTGGCCGCCCACGAACGGACGCCGGACGAAGACGATTCGACGCGCGAACGACTTATGCGGGCGCGCGCCGCCATTTGCGCGTCGATCCGCAGCTTGCGCGACGCGCACCGCCGGCATGACGACGAGCCGCGAGCGTTTGCTGAGACCGCGGCCGCCATCCGGCGTTGGATCGGTCAGCAGACGTTTGCCCCGCATCGGGGGCGCGCTGGTGTGCAACTGCTGGACGCCGACGCCGCGCGCTTCGGCGACTTCGAGACGCTGTACGTGGTGGGGCTGACCGACCGTGAATGGCCCGGTTCAGAACGCCGGAGCATCTTCTATCCGGCGGCCCTGCTGTCCCAGCTCGGCTGGCCCGCCGAGCCAGACGCCCGCGCGGCCGACCGCGCGGCCTTCTCTGACCTGCTGCGCGCGCCGTCGCGCGAGGTCGTCGTCTCGACCTTCACGCTCGAAGACGACGCGATTGTCGGGCCGTCACCGTTTCTCGAGGACCTGTCAGAGAGCGGACTGGCCGTCTCGCGAGACGACACGCCGCATCATGCCAGGATCTTCGAGGATGAGGCGCTGCGTCTCGACCCGATCCGCGCCGATGCGCTTCGCGGACCGGCGTCAGACTGGCTGTCGATCCGGCGTGACCGCACGGCGGCGTCTCTCCCGCGATTCCACGGACAGTCATGTGATCCCCGATTGGATGCCTACAAGGTGAGCTCGCTTGATCTCTACCTGACCTGCCCGTTTGTCTTTTTCGCGACACAGGTGCTGCGCCTCGAAGAGGACCCTGACGATGAGGTATCGCTGGGACCGCGGGCGCAGGGCCGGCTGGTTCACGATGTGCTTCAGCACTTCTACCAGGCGTGGCAGCAGGAAGGAGGCGGGGCGATCACCCTGGACACCCTGGACCAGGCGCGCAGCAGGTTTGTGCAGATCGCCGAGGAGCGCCTGGCCCTGCTCTCCGAATCTGATGCTGCGCTCCAGCGTGTGCGCCTGTTGGGTTCGGCGGTCGCGCCCGGATTCGGCGACATTGTCTTCCGGATCGAAGCCGAACGCCCCATGCCGGTTGTGGAGCGGTTGATGGAGTATTCCCTCAACGGCGAGACGCGCCTGAGATCCGGAGGCGCCGAGCGCGTTGTGCAGCTCAAGGCCACCGCCGATCGAATTGACCTGCTGGCCGACGGGACGTTCCGGCTGCTGGACTACAAGCTGTCGCGCGCTCCGGCGAGCAACCAGGTGGTCCAGCTTCCGGCCTACGCGGCAAGCGCCTGTCAGCGGCTCGAAGGGTACCGGGGACGCTCCTGGCGTCCGGCCGACGCCGCGTACATTGCGTTTGGAAAGACGCACTACGCGCCGCTCGCGAAGAAGCCCGGCGAACTGGACGAGGTTCTCGCCAAAGGCGAAGCGCGGGTGCTGGACGTGGTCGACAGCATCGAACGGGGCGAGTTTCCGCCATCGCCGCACTCGCGACACACGTGCGCCCACTGCCCGTATTCGTCCGTATGCCGGAAGGATTACGTCGGTGACGAGTAAGGTGCCACCCCGATCGGGACCGGCAGGCGAGTCGCCCGGGTCCGTGCCTCTTCATGACGCGGATGCCCGCGCCGCGGCCGTCGACCCGCGTCGCAACGTCGTGCTCGAGGCGTCGGCCGGCACGGGCAAGACCCGCGTGCTGGTGGGACGCTACGTCAACCTCATCAGGCAGGGCGTCGCCCCGGCCAACATCCTGGCGATCACCTTCACGCGCAAGGCCGCCGCCGAGATGCGCGAGCGCATCGTTGGTGAACTGCGTCGTCGATCGACCGAGTCGCCCGAGGACGCGGAGCGCTGGCGGATCCTGCGCGATCGGCTCAACGAGATTGCCATCTGCACCATCGACGCATTCTGCCTGTTGTTGCTGCGCGAATTCCCCCTCGAAGCCGATCTTGATCCGGACTTCGAGGTCGCCGACGAAACCGAGATGGCGCGCCTCGTGGAGGAGTCACTCGATGGCACACTGAGAATCGCCCGGAGCCGGGCGCGCACCCACGAAGATGTCGCCTTGCTGTTTGCGCAACTGGGCGAGATCCGGCTGCGGGAGGGGCTGGCGGCGCTGCTGGGACGGCGCCAGGTCGCCGCGGGCGTGCTGCGCCGCGTGCTCGCCGCGGGGCCGCAGGATATGACGGTGGCCCGCGCGTGCGCAATCGGAGCCGAGCGGCTGGCCGACGCGCTGCGCGCCGTGCCCGACGGTCTCGATGAGTTTCTGGACCGAGGGCCCGTCGGACATCCCAGGTTCACGATTCTCGCGGCCGGCATCCGGGCGATGGTGCGAGCGCAGCATCCCGATCCGGCGTCGCTGCAAAGCGTGATCGATCAACTGCGGTCGCATTTCCTCACCAAGGCCGGCGAGCCCCGCAAGCGCCTGCCGCCGGACTGCGACGAAACCTGTTTCTCGAGCAAGGCGGCGCGAAAGACGCATCAGCAGCGCGTCGTCGCGACAGCCGCTCGCATAGACGAAGCCATTCGCGCGTTTCGGCGCGATCTCAACGTCGTGTTGTCGCGGGCCGTGTGGCAGGTGTTCCAGATTGCCGTGGACCGTCACCGGCGGACGCTCGAATCGCACGGCGTGCTCGACTTCGGCGAACTGCTCGCACGCGCCGGCCAACTCCTGTCGCAGATGGACGAGTTCGCCCGCAGCCGCTTCCTGCTGGAGGCGCGGTACCACCACGTGCTGGTCGACGAATTCCAGGACACCTCGCGCGCTCAGTGGGAGCTGGTCCTGCAGTTGGTACGCGCCTGGGGCGAAGGTCTCGGGCTGGCCGATGAGGCACCGCTCCGACCGTCCATCTTCATCGTCGGCGACCGCAAGCAGTCGATCTTCGGGTTTCGCGACGCCGAAGTCGCCGTGCTGGACGAAGCCGCCGAGGCAATCGCCGCTCTCCGCGTGGGCGAGGATCCGCTGCGAAGCATCCGGCAGAGTTTCCGCTCGGTGCCGCCCCTGTTGGCGTTTGCCAACGACGTATTCCAGGAGGTCGTGAAGGCGCCCGAGCGGTCCGACGCATTCCGGTACGACGACCGGGACGAGTTCCCGCTCGACGATGACGCCGACGATGAGATGGCCGAGCCCGTTCTCGGCGTGATCGCGAACGACGAGGCACACACGTGCGCGGCGGCTGCGGCCGCCGAGATCAGCCGTCTGCTCGAAGGCGCAACGGTCCGTGACCGCCAGACTGGTCTGCGGCGAGTGATGCGGCCAGCAGACGTGGCCATCCTGTTTCGTTCGCGCTCGAGCCACCGGGAGTATGAGCGCGCGCTGGAATCGCGCGGCATTCCCTCGTACGTCTACAAGGGACTCGGGTTCTTTGACGAAGACGAGGTCATCGACATCGTCGCGCTTGTGAGATACCTGTCCGACCCGGCTTCAGATCTGCGGGCGGCGGCGCTGCTCCGATCGCGGTTCGTGCGGCTGTCCGATCCCGGGCTTCAGCACCTTGCGCCCGGATTGGCCAGGGCTCTGTCCGACGGGCGGGCTCCGGCCGGGATGGGCGATCTCGACCCGGAAGATCAGCGGGTGCTGGGTGCGATCCGGGCGAGTGTGCCCGGATGGCTCGCCCTGGCTGACCGCATGCCGCCGGCCGAGCTGGTGGACCGCGTTCTCACCGACACGGCGTACGCCTTCGAGATTCGCGGCGCGCGCGCGGAGCAGGCTCGGGAGAACGTCAAGAAGATGCGCGCGCTCATTCGCCGCATCCAGAACCGGGGGTACCTGACGCTCGGGAAGCTGGCGACCGATCTCGACCAGTTGTCGGCGGGCGACGAGTCGAATGCGGTGGTCGATGCCCTCGACGCCGTGAGCCTGATGACGGTGCATTCGGCCAAGGGCCTCGAGTTTCCCGTGGTGTTCGTCGTTAATCTCGCGCGTGGGGCGGGCGCCCCTCCGGATCCGATACGGATTGCGCCCAATGCACCCGACGACGAAGCGGTGGCCGTGGGCGACTTTCAGGCAGAGTTCGATGAGGATGTTGGCGATCGCGACAACGAGGAACTCAAGCGCCTGCTGTATGTGGCGATCACGCGCGCCCGCGACCGGCTGTACCTGGCGTCGGCCACGAAGAAGGGCCTCCTGACCGCGGGTCGGGGCAGTCTGGCCAGTGTCCTGCCCAAGACGCTGCGCGACGTTGTTGCCCGTGCGGCGCAGCCAGATGCGAGCGGCGCCGACATCGAGTGGCAGGCCGCGTCCGGCCGCGTGCACCGGTTCCGCCGGTCGGGGACGGCACTATCCCTGGCGGGGTCCGGGACGGGCGGCGAACGTTGCTTGGCCGAGGCGGCGGGCGGGGCAGCAGGGAGCGTCGCCGACGACCAGATCGTCGCGAACCCCGGCGTGGCGCGTTCAGACGACGATTTCGGAGTGCTCGCCGATGCCGGCGCGGTGGTACGCGCCGCTGTCACTGATGTCGTGGCCCCGCAGGCGGCACTCGAATACAGCGGACGCGGCTCCGGCGAGCGCGACGCCCTGGCAGCCGGTCGTCTCGTGCACCGGTTGTTCCAGTGTGGCGTGGACGCATCTGATCCTGATGCCGTGACGACGCGGGCCAGGACGCTGCTCGATGAGGACGAACGGCACGATGTGGACGACCCGGATGGGCTGATCGAGCAGGCCGTCGCGATATACCGACGCATGCGGAGCCGGCCGGAGGTTGCCGCAATCATCGGCGGCGCAGCGTGTCTCTATGAAGTGCCGGTGTCGTTGAGAATCGAAAGCGCGCCCGCACAGATCGTGCGCGGCGTCATCGATTGCCTGGCGTGCGCCCCGAGCGGCGAGGTCGTCGTCATCGACTTCAAGACCGGCGCCCCTCGCGAGACTGACCGCCGCCAACTCGACGTCTACGTCGAAGCGGCGCGAGGGCTGCTTCCCGACGCGCCCGTCCGAGGCCTGCTGGTCTATCCCGACTGACTACTTCACGCGACCGTTCGCCCAATCGTCGGCGCGTTGCTCGGCCTCTTTCTTCGTCCGGCCGACCAGCAGGATTGATCCATCCGGTTTCCCGTCCGGCGTCCTGACGACCCAGGCCACCCAATGACCGCCACGCAGTTCAGACCTGATCTCGTACGTCGTTGTGCTCATGTCGCGCTCGCTCCACGCCGCCCCTGCATCTCTGGTCAGCCGGCGGGTGCCGGCATGACGAATATACCTCACCGCTGCCCGCCGAAGATCTTGATTGCCTCCATTGCCTGCCATTCCATACAATCAACAGGAAGAGCGCGTGCCGGATTTGCGCGTGAAGGAGTTGACAATGGCTGTAGCGTGCCCGAGTTGCGGCAATGTGAAGAATTTTCTCGTGAAGACCCTGCAGATGCACGTCGTACAACTGGAAGGCTCCGACGTCAACGTGGCCGAAGAAAACCGCCCGGCCGTATTCGAAGTGCTGTGCGACGAATGCGAAGCGGCGTTGGCCTTCGACCAGTTCGATGACGAGACCCGTCGGGAAATCCTGCTGAGGCTGGGCGCTCGCTAACCGTCGTCGTCGATCTCCTCCTCGTAGGAGCATTCCGGGCATTCCCATTCCCCCACGACGTGCTTGACCGTCTGGCCCGTTCCCGGGATGCGATCGGTCCATTCGCGCGACCTGAGGCGCATCATCTCACAGCAGAGCGGGCATTCCTTCGTGCGGGCCGGGGTGTTGGTGTCGGGCATCGGGGAGCCTACCTGCGCACGATCAGTTGCACGGGAATTCGCGCCGGACTGTTCGGTACGCCTTCCATCATCACCGTCACGGTCGCCATGTAGGATCCAGCAGCCAAGCCCTGCGTGACCACGTCGAGCTGCAGAATACCGGGCGACTCGCCATCGGAAGGGATCAGCCTCACCCAGGCTGCGTCGGTCGTGGCGTGCCAGTCGAGCGGTTGTCCGCCGCTCGAGATGTTCAGTCGTACGGGTTGCTGGCGCTGGTTGCCCACGATGGTGATGCCGACCGCTGGGGGCACCACCATCAGGGCGGTGTTCTGGTAGATCGTAATCACACGGAGCAACATCTGCTGCGCGATCTTCTGCGGTGGCGTCGACGAATCCATTACGCCGAGCGCGAATTGGTACGCGCCCGGGACACGAGACATGCCAGAAATGGCGCCGTTGGCGAGCGCAAGGCCGGGCGGGAGACGGCCCTGGAGAATCTGGACCGAGTAAGGGGGGGTTCCACCCTTGATCGGAATGGCTTGGCTGTACGGGAGATTTCGCGCCGCAGTCGGCAGGATGGTCGGTGACACGAAAAGCCCTGACGTTGGCGCGCCGGTCTCCGGCTTGGCAGGCGTGATGGGCCCGACCGGCGTGGTGACCTGGGCTGGCAGAGCAGCCGGGACCGGTTCGGGTGGAGCCTTGGACGCCGCGACCAGCTTCAGAGAGACGTCAATGGTAGCAGGCGAATCATCGGCATCGCCGATCGCCGAAACGGTGATCCGGCCGTTGTAATCGCCGACGGCGAGTTGCGCGGTCTCGATTGTCACCGTCAGCGTGCCAGGTGCGGAACCCTCAGTCGGCGACAGGCGAAGCCACGGCGTCGGGGTCGTCGCGCGCCACGTCAACGACCCGCTGCCGCTGTTCCTGATGCGCACTTGCTGCGACGGCGGAAATTGGCTGGTGCCGGATGTGATGAATGACAGCCGTGCGGTGGATACGTTCAGGACGGGAATCTGCGCCTCGGCAATCCCCGGCAGGAGCACCAGAAAAGTCAGCAGGACAGATCGCATGGCTGATGGCAGAATACTAGCACGCGCCGGAGACACGCCGGGCGGTTCCCATGGGGTTCCGGCGCCCGCGTGGCCGTCGCGCGGTTGGATGTGGGCGGTGGGCCGTTAGATGTGGCCGTCGCGCCGCCGGATGTGGCTGTCGCGCCGCCGACAGGGTGTGGGCGCGTTTCACGAGGACCGTATGGCATGACTCGACACGTGGACCTGCTCGCCATCCTGTACCAGATCTGGGGCGCGCTGGCGCTGGTGACTGGGTTGGCCATCCTCGTTCTGGGTTTTGGAGCGCTGGCGGTGGTGACCTCCGCCCAGCATGCGGCATACGAGGGCGGCCTGCTGGCAGGCCTGACAGCATTTACCTTCTTCGTCTTCGGGATTGGCGCGCTGCTGTGGGGGGGCGCCCACCTGGTGACCGCCAAGGCGGCGCGTCAGCGCCGGCACTGGGCGCGGATGGGCGGCCTGTCGCTCGCCGTGCTCAATCTCTTCTTCCTGCCGTTCGGCACCGCGCTCGCGATCTACGCGTTCTGGGTGTTGCTCAACAACGAATCGCGACGCCTGTTTGACGCTTCGGCGAGCGCGTCTGCTAGTGCTGGAGGTCCAGCCGCGCCGGTTGCGGAGAAGGGATTAGGGGTTGGGGATTAGGGATGGGTTCCGGATTCCAGGCAACACGGGCGTGCCTCGTCGTTGTTTGCGCTGGCAGGCCGGCTGGGACGCGAATCCCCAATCCCCAACCCCTCATCCCTGATCTCAACCAACCCCCAACCCCTGATCCCTAATCCCTACGGCAAGTCCTCCGTCCCCTTCGGCGTCCAGGGTCCGCAACCGACGATGCGCTTTGCGGCAAGCCACGACCCGCGGACGATCCCGTCGCGTGCAATGACCACGGCCGCGTATCGGCTGCACGACGGTGTGAACCGGCAGCTGACGCCGAGCCGTCCGAGCAGCGGTGAGAGTGTCGACTGATAGGCGCGAATGCCGAGAAGCGCCGCCCGCGAGGTGACCTGCGCGGCTGGCGGGCGCGTGACATCGTACGCACCCGCCACCAGAACCAATACCAGCAGCACGCGTGCGGGCCTGGACATCTTCAATGGCTTCATCCCACCGAATGAAGCGGAGCGCCGCTCGTCAGAACTTGTCGGCGAACTCGCTGACGACGGGCACGATCAACCGCTTCCCATTCAGTCCCTGGACGATGGCGAACACGTGCAGGACGAGAATCGCCAGCCCGATCAGCGGATAGATCGCGACGACCAGACAGCCCAGACCGAGCGTCGCGATCGAGAGCAGGTTCGTGAAGATCGTGAAGACCACCCAGAACGCAAATTCAGCCGCCATCAGAACGACACCGTGCTTGGCGTGCCAGCGAACTTCCTGATCCTCCTTTTCCGTCAGCAGTGGCACCAGCGCGAGGATCCAGAGATACGAGAGAACGATCATGACTCCGCGGTTGCTGGGCGGAGCGTTCGGCGAGGTCGGATTGGCCATGATGCAATCTCCTTGGTGTGCGGGGGGACAGAACCCGAGCGAAGTGTAGCGGATTGCCGAGGGGCCGTAAAGGCCGCGTCGCGTCAGTGTTGCATCAGACGTCGACCGTCGTCACCACCGGGTCGCCCAGCCCGAGCGAATTCAGCCCGGATTCGAGCTTCACGCGGTCGCCCACCGCGACCACGACCAACTCGCCGGGATGGAGGTGTCGCACGGCAGCGGCGGCGAGATCCTCAGCGCGCACGGCTTTGACGCCGGGGACGAACCGATCGAACGTGTCGTCGGGCAGATCGTACATCGCCAACTGCGCCAACGCTCGTCCGACCTGGCCCGTCGTCTCGAAGTTCCGCGCGTAGCCGCGTGTCAGCGTCGCGCGCCCGAAGTCGACTTCCTGCGCCGTCGGTGGACGCTCGCCCCGGATCGCGGCAATCTCGCTGAGCGACTGACCGACAGCGTCGGCGGTGGCGTCGGTCTGGACACTGGTCTGCAGAACAAACGACCCGGCGATGGCGCGGAAGTCGAACGCGGTGTGCGCGCCGTAGGTGTAGCCCTTCTGCTCGCGAAGGTTGAGGTTGATCCGGCTGACGAACTGTCCGCCGAGAATCGCGTTCAGCAGGACCAGCGCGTGATAGTCCGGCGTGCTGCGCGGGACAGCCACGTGCCCGATCCGGAGTTCGGTCTGCGCGGCACCAGGACGATCGACCAGGATGACGCGGGAGGGCGTAAATGGGGTCAGACCCCATTTCACTGGTGCAGAGGAAGAAATGGGGTCTGACCCCATCTTCCCCAGGTCCGACCCCATTTCCGGTCCCGCCCACGTGCCAAACGCCGATTCCGCGATGCGCGCGACGTCGGTGGGCTCGAGCGATCCGACCACGACCATCGTGCAGGAGGCCGGGTGATAGGCCGCTTCGTGCACGCGCACCACATCCGCGATGCGCATGCGCTCGATGGCCTCGGTCAGGCCCCACGGCTGGTGGCCGTACGGATGGGCCCCGAAGACCGCCTGCACGAAGGCCTGATCGGCGATCGAGGATGGTGAGTTGCGCAGCTGCCGCAGGCGGTTGAGCCGGAGGGTTCGGACTCGCTCGAAATCCTCAACCGCCAGCGTCGGCCGTATCACCAGGTCGGCGACTAGCGCGCAGGCCGCGTGCGCGTGACGCGGGAGCACGGCGAGCGAGAGGAGGACGGCGTCCGAGCCGGCTTCGGTGTCGAGCGTGGTGCCGAGACGCCCGAACGCCTCCTGAATCTCGATGGCCGAGCGGCCGCCTGCGCCTTCGTCCAGCATGTCCGCCGTGAGCGACGCCACCCCAGGCAGGTCGATCGGATCAATCGCCGATCCGGCCGGCACAAGAAGTGACACGGTGACAAAGGGCAACGGGCGGCGCTCGACGAACCAGACCGCGAGACCATTGGCCAGCCTGATGCGCGTGACCGGCGGAAAAACGACCGGTTGATCCGGTCCGGTTGGCGGGGGATCGCGGCGGGTCGGCGTGCTCAAGACACCACCACCATGTCCGACCCCGACACCGCGAGATCCGAGCGCCCTGCCGGCACCACGCTCAGTGTCACCTGGTGTCCGGGCAGCAGATGGCGCGCCGCGGCCTCGCGAATCGACCGCGTTGTGGCGTTGCGATAGCGGTCGAGATCCCTGGTGAAGGACCCGGGATCGCCGAGCGACACGTTGTAGCTGTTCAGTTGATCCGACCGTCCGCCGAATCCGCCAATGCGCTGGAGGCGCGACACGAACGCCGTTTCGGTCTGTGCCTTCGCACGGGCTAGTTCGTCTTCGGTTGGCCCTTCGCGCGCGAACGCCGCCAACTCGCCGGCGACCGCTCGCTCGACGACGTCAAGGCCAACGCCCGGGACGGCGGTCACCGTAACCGCGAAGAAGCCGCCGAGCTCGCGGGAGTTCTGCGACGCGCTCACATCGGTGGCGATTCGTTCCTCGTACACCAGGCGCCTGTACAGACGGGACGGCTTGCCGCCGGCGAGGACGTCGGCCGCCAGATCGAGATCGGCATCGCCGTCAGCGAAGTTGAGGGGCGTGAGCCACGCCTGGTAGAGACGCGGCAGTTCGACGCGGTCCTCCAGGATGCGACGCGACGTGGTCGCGTGCGCCGGCGCCAGAGCAACCGCGGGCGGAGCCTCACCGGCGGGGCAGGCCCCGAAGTAGTCGTTGACCAGGTCGAGCACGGCATCCGGATCGACGTCGCCGGCGATGGTCAGCGACGCGTTGGCCGGATGGTAGAACTGACGGAAGAACGCCTGCACATCGGCGAGTGTCGCGTTGCAAAGATCGGCTGGCGCGCCAATGGTGATCCAGTGATACGGATGATCGGCCGGAAACAACGCCTCGGTGAGCGCGACAATCGCCAGTCCGTACGGCCGGTTCTCGTAGTTCTGGCGGCGTTCGTTCAAGACGACATCGCGCTGGGTCTCAAACGCGGTGGCCGTCAGGCTCGGCAGCATGTGCATCATGCGGTCCGATTCCATCCACAGCGCCAGTTCCAGGGCATTCGACGGCACGAGCTCCCAATAATTCGTGCGGTCGGTGTTGGTCGACCCGTTGATCTGGCCTCCCGCTCTCTGCAGCAGTTCGAAGTACGTCGTGCCGAAGTGCTTCGAGGGTTCGAACATCAGGTGCTCGAACAGATGCGCGAAACCGGTGCGGCCGGGCACCTCATTTTTCGACCCGACGTGGTACCAGAGGTTGACGGCGGCAAGCGGGCAGGCATGATCCTCGTGGATGATCACCTGCAATTGATTGCCGAGGATGTGCTTGCTGAAGGGAATGTCGATGGGCTGGCTCTCCATGTTCATCATCGCGTAGGATTGTCACTTCACCGGACTCATCGTATCGGCAAACGCGGCACATGGGAAACCAACAACAGGCGTGGCGCATGCTGGCGGTGCTCGGACTGGCCGAACTGCTGGGCATGACGCCGTGGTTCTCGGCGACCGCGGTGACCACCGGCATCGTCGCCGAATACCACCTGACGAGCGCGCAGGCCGCATGGCTCACCATGGCCGTGCAAGGCGGTTTTGTGGCCGGGACGCTCGTCAGCGCCCTCTTGAACCTTGCGGACCTGATGAGTGCCCGCTGGGTGTTCGCGATGGGCTGCGTCGCAGCGGCCGGCACCAACGCGCTGGTGACCGTGGCGTCGTCGCCCGTTGAAGCCGTGGCCTGGCGCTTCGCGACTGGGGCGGCGCTTGCGCTGGTCTATCCGCCCGCGATGAAGATTGCGGCCGGGTGGTTCCGGGAGCGGCGTGGGGCGGCCCTCGGCATCCTGATTGGGTGCCTGACGCTTGGCAAGGCGCTGCCGTATCTGCTCGCCGCCGTGTCCGACGGCACGTGGCGATCGATGATGTTGCTGTCATCGTGGTTCGCCTGCGCAGGCGGTCTGCTCGTGGCGCTCACCGTTCGCGACGGTCCGTTCGTGTCGGCCAGCGCGCCATTCAATCCGTCGGCAGCGATGGCCGTTTTTTCCAAGCGTGGCACGCGGCTCGGCATCCTCGGTTATCTCGGGCACATGTGGGAGCTCTACGCCATGTGGACCTGGGTCGGCCTCTACGTCGCCGCAGCGATGCAGCTGCAGGGACGCGCGGCCGCCGATCATCTGGGATCGCTGGCGGCGTTTGTGGCCCTCGGCGCCGGCGCGGCGGGCTGCGTGGTCGCCGGCTTCTGGGCCGATCGGATCGGTCGGGCCCGGGTCGCGGCGTGGGCGATGATGGCCAGCGCGACGTGCTGCGCGCTCACGGCGGCGGCATTCAGCGCGCCGTACCTCGTGTTGCTGCTGCTGGTCGGCATCTGGGGATTCTCTGTCGTCGCCGACTCGGCGCAGTTCTCCGCCATCGTCTCCGAAACCAGCGACGACGACTACATTGGGACGGCGCTGACGGTTCAGACGTGCCTGGGATTTCTCCTGACCATGTTCTCCATCAAGCTGACATCAGTGGTGGCGGAGTGGATCGGATGGCAGTGGGCGTTTCTGGTGATCCTGCCGGGGCCGGTGCTGGGCGTACAGGCCATGGTGGCGCTGATGAAGCCGAGAATCACGCGGGAATAGGGCCTATGTCGCCATGCCCGCGGGAACATGTGATGCTGCGGTGCCGTCTCATGGTGAGACAGCGACAGACGGGGATCGGGGTTGCAAATGGGGTCAGATCCGAAATGAAGCATTCTCCGGTTTGTTGGATCGCCGAGCCTAGGCGGTCCCGCCTCGAGCATCGACGAATCCACTCCATTGGACAAATGCTGTGTCTGGTGTCTGACCCCACGGGGACACTCTGTGATTGATGTCACCAACCTCCGCAAGAAGTTCGGCGACAACGAGGCGCTCAAGGGGATCTCGTTCCACGTCACGGCCGGCGAGATCTACGGCCTGCTTGGGCCAAACGGGGCCGGCAAGTCGACCACAATTGGCATCCTCTGCGGTTTGGTAAAGCCGGATGCTGGTCAGGCACGGCTCAACGGAATTGACATCGCGCAACGGCCGGTTGACGCCCGGCGCGTGCTCGGCGTCGTCCCGCAAGAGGTGGCGCTCTACACGGAGTTCTCCGCGCGCGACAATCTCAAGTTCTTCGGGCAGTTGTACGGGCTCTCGGGCGCCGACCTGCATGCGCGCATCGATCGCGTGCTGGAGCGCGTCAGTCTGGCCGACCGCGCGAAGGAGCCGATCGAGGGCTACTCGGGCGGCATGCTCAGGCGGCTGAACATCGCGGCCGGACTGGTGCACGACCCGAAAGTCGTGCTGATGGACGAGCCGACCGTCGGCCTCGACCCGCAGACGCGCGCGAGCATCCTCGACCTGGTCCGCACGATTGCGTCAGCCGGAGCCGCCGTGGTCTACACCACGCACTATCTTGATGAGGCCGAGCGGCTTTGCGACCGCCTCGGCATCATCGATCGCGGCACGATTCTGGTCGAGGGCACACTGCAGGAACTGCGCGAGGCCGCCGGCGCGCGCGAGATTATCGCCCTGCGCGGCGTGTTCAAGGCCGACGCGGTGACGCGCGAGCTGCAGCAGCATCCCGAGTACGAGCTGCTCAAGGCGTCGGATGTCGAGCTCCTGTTGACCGTACAGCGCGCCGAACAGCATCTGGCTGGCATCCTGGCGATCGCAGGAAGTCTCGGCTCGGTGCGCGAGGTGGCCATCCGCCAACCGAGCCTCGAAAGCCTGTTTATCAAGATGACGGGGAGAGAGCTTCGAGAGTAGACGGGGTTCGGGATGCGGACGCGGCGCGAAGCGCCACGGCGCGGAGCAGCAGCCGCCCCGCCGGCACCGCGGTAGGGGTGGGCACCAAGAAGCCATGAACCCATCGATCATCATCGCGCGGCATCATCTCCGCCGGGTGGTTCGCAACCCCGGATTGATCCTGCTGCTGGTAGCCATTCCGCTCACCATCGCGCTCATCGAGTACGGCGCGTTCGGCCAGACGGCCGCTGCCGGCAAGTTGCCGCCCACCAAGGTGCTCTTCCTCGACGAGGACGGCTCGCTCGCCTCCAGTGCCGTGCCGCAAGTGTTTGCCGGCAGCCCAGTCAAAGACATGTTCGAGCTGGCGCATGTCGCCAACCGAGACGAGGCGACGCGCCTGTTCAAGAAGAGCCAGGCGGCCGCGCTCATCGTCGTTCCCAAAGGCTTTCAGGACAATCTGCTGGCCGGCCGTCGGTCCGAACTCGTCCTGTACAAGAACCCCGTCCAGAGCATCGGGCCTGACATCGCGAGAAGCATGCTTGAGATGACGGTCATTATCGGCAACGGGCTCTATGGACAGGCGATTGAGCCGATCAGCCGGATCAAGACCTACGTTGACGCGCAACGGGAACCGACCTCCGATGAGGTGGCTGATGTGTCGCGCGGGTTCTTCGAGGCGGGACGCCGGATGACCGGATTGCAGGGCCTCCAGAACATGAAGGTCAACGTCATCCGTCCGGGCGAGGCGGAAGCGAAAGCAGGGTTTGGCAACGATCCGAAACTGTTCTTCGCGTACGTGTTTCCCGGGCTGGTGGTGTTCGCGCTGTTGTTCATCGCGCAGTCGCTGGCGATGCGGCTCCTGCGCGATCGGATGAAGGGACTGCAGCGGCGCATTGCCATCACGCCGGCATCGGGCTGGGCGGTGGTTTTTGGCGGCGTGATCTTCATGGTCGTCGCGATGCTGGCCCTGCTGCTCGTCCTGGCCGCGCTCGGGGCCATCGTGTTCCGGCTCCAGCTTCGCGATCCGATCGCGCTCCTGACCATTGGCGTCGGCATCGCGCTCTTCGCTTCCGGCCTGCACCTGCTGTCGAACAGCCTGGCGAAAAGCGACCGCGGAGCGTCGTTTGTTGGCGGTGTCGTGGTGATGCTGCTCTCGCTGGTTGGCGGATCGTTCGTGCCGGCCGAGCAGTTTCCGCCCTTCCTTCGCGGCTTGGCGATGCTGGTGCCGAACGGCGCGGCACAGCAGGGATTTATCGACGTGCTCGTGCACAAGCTGCCGCTCGCGCAACTGGGCGGTCGTCTGGCCGTGACCTGGGCCTGGGGTCTGGCGGCGGTTGGACTCGCGATGTTCTTCGAGCGCCGGAGGTTGAGGCTGTGATGCGCGCCGTTCTGATCATCGCGTGGTACGACATCAAGCGCGTGTTGCGCGAACCCCAGTCGCTGTTCTGGCTCTTTATCGGCCCGGTCATCTTCACCGTATTCTTTGGCCTGCTGTTCAGACCCGAACCCGCGCGGCGTCCGGTGCTGACGCTGGTCAACCGGGACGCGACCGACGACATCGTCGGCCGCGTGTCGCCGTTTCTCGAACAGGACGGTGTCACTGTCAAACGGGCTGACGCCGTGGTGGCCGACCGCCTGACGCTGGTCGTCCCGGCCGGCGCGCTGGAGGCCATCAAGGCCGGAAAATCAGTCGACTTCGTGCTGCACGCGGGCGCGGAAGAAACAAGTATCGAGCGCGCCCTGCGCTTCAAGTTCCAGAAGGCCATCACCAACGTGTACTTCGGCCTCGATCGCAGAACTGGCGCACCGCGCACCGGGGCGACTCCCGAAGGACAGGCGCCTGCCACGGCTGGACCGCTGGTCGTGACCGAAGCCGATATCGGCGTTCGGAAACAAGAGGTCACGGCCGGATTTCAGCGCAGCGTGCCGTCGTACCTCGTGATGTTCGTCTTTCTCAACCTGCTCGTCTCAGGCGCGGGCATTGCGGAGGATCGCGCCAGCGGGAGGCTCCGCCGGATGAGTATGGCCCCCGTGTCGTCCCGCGCGATCGTGCTCGGCAAGCTGCTGGGCCGCTTTGCAATCGGGTGGATCCAGATCATCTACATGCTGGGGTTCGGCCTGATCGTAGGGATCCGGTGGGCCGACCACCCGTGGGTGTTCTTCGCGTTTCTGAGCCTCTTCGCGTTGGCGGCCGCGTCGCTCGGCATCCTGATGGGCACGCTGTTCAGAGACCCTGACAAGTGCGCCAGCATTGCCGTGTGGGTGGCTGTGGTGCTCTCACCGCTTGGCGGGCTCTGGTGGCCCATCGAACTGGGCAGCCCGGTGATGCGCCAGATCTCCTACCTGGTGCCGACGGGGTGGGCCATGGAAGGGGTCAATTCCATGCTGGCCTTTGGTTCAGGTGCTGCGGATGTCGCGCCGTTCGCCTTCGGCTTTCTTGCGCTGTTCGCCGTCAGTTTCCCCCTGGCCGCCCGGCGCCTCCAGATCTGAGCGCGGGCCCCGACCCAACCAGACACCTCTGTCGGTCGTCCAATGAGTGCAACCTCTCTCGCGCCTGGCGCGTATTAGTATCTGGATGCCCAGCACGGGGTGTAGACTATGCTCGGGTCGTTGTTGTCTATGAGCTTCGCCCGTCTCAGCCTCAGCCTTTTCGGCGCCGTAGCCGTTGTCTCGGCGGTGCTGGCGAGCGCGACCATCTGGCTGCTCATCACCGACCCGGTGACCGTAGCCGATGCCGTCGAATCAGGACAGGTGTCGCCGCTGGTCCAGGCGCTGGCCGGGGTGCTCTACAACGCCTTCCAGGGCATCCTCAAATACCTGTAACCGGGCCTTCCGTCCGAACTGATCGCCGGGCTGTCCTCGCCGAGTTCTTTTCGACCACGCCACCTTCGACTGCCATTCCGTCGACGACCCTCAGGGCAAGCAGCGCAGGGAGCACGCCGCCTATAGATATTCAGTGGCGCGGGCCAGATGGTGCAGCGTAGAATTGCGCGGCATTGAATTGGTGGATTACAGATGATTGATCGCTCCCACGTTTCCGCGCGCATTGCTCTGGCGTGCCTGCTTCTGTCCGGTCTGGCGATTCGGATTCCGCATCTGGCGGATCCGCCGCTCGAATTCCATGCGACCCGCCAGTACCGGAGCGCGCTTATGGCGCGCGGCTACGTGGTCCGGAGCTTGAAGGGCTACTCGGCGGCTGAGTTGAACGCCATCCGCGCGGCGGCCGCCGGCCAGATGCCGATCGAGCCCCCCGTCCTTGAGCACGCGGCGGCGCTCGGGTACCAGGTCATCGGGCGGGAGGCGCTGTGGATTCCGCGCCTCATGAGCGTTATCGCATGGGTGCTGGGGGCGCTGGCGATCTGGTGGCTCGTCGTGCCCTGGCGCGAATCCGCCACCGGCACCCTCAGAGGAGACGACGTTCGCGCTCCCAGTAGTACGGCTGTCGCCACGCGTGGGATCCGGCTGGTGCCGGCTTCGCGTGCGCTCGCCGGCCTGGCTGCCGTTGCTGTCTATCTCTTTCTGCCGTTCGGTCGCCCCGCCAGCCAGGCGTTTCAGCCAGACGCCCTGATGACCGCGCTCGCGGCCGCGTCACTGGCCGCCGTGGCTTGGCGACATCGCGTCCCGTCCATCGGCTCCAAACTCGTCGCGATACTGCTCACGGCAGCGGGGGTCTTCATCAAGCCGATGGCCGTCTTCTTCGTCCTGCCCGCCGCACTGGTGATGTCCGTTTCGCGGCGCGGCCTTTTTCGAGGAGTGTTGCGCTTTGCGGTGTGGACGGCGGTGGCGGTCGCGCCGGCC
>Ga0315273_10001675_pt1 | contig 25401 bp, 28 predicted proteins | sample YL17G02_0_MG_FD_205753 | JGI IMG/M metagenome (GOLD analysis project Ga0315273, IMG submission 205753) | Sediment microbial communities from Yellowstone Lake, YNP, Wyoming, USA - YL17G02_0 | ecosystem: Environmental > Aquatic > Freshwater > Lake > Sediment | place: USA: Wyoming | collected... | reverse complement strand
GCAGATTCCGCAGTTGCCGCGAGATATGAACATGATAGCAACCTCACCTCAAGGAGTATTTTGTTTTCTCTTACCGCTCATTCTGGGTAATTTCGGCGCCGCACTCCCGGCAGTGGCCGGACTGTGGACTTCCCGTCTTTTTGAGAATCTCCTGGGGGTTGAGATCCTGCGCCAGACGGCTGAGGGCTGTCAGGTCGGGGTCTTCAAGCAGCCAATGACTCAACAGGGACAGCAGTGCGGCGCGGTGATCTTCTGGGGCTAACCCCTCGATAAGTTCGTAAAAAATAAAATTTTTTCCCTGACGCTGTTTATCCACCCACCCCGCTTCTTCCAGAATGCTCAAGTGCTTGGAGACGGTGGGCTGGGCGATCCCCAGGGCGGCCTGAAGTTCACAGACGCAGCGCGGCCGGTCCATCAGGAGCCGCAGGATGCGCAGACGATTACCGTCCGCCAGGGCCTTCAACGACTTCAGTAAAATTTTCACTTGCTCTCCCGTAAAAATACTATATTACTATATATAAATTTGTCAAACCAGATCAAGCCCCAATTCGATTTTTTCCTGAGGGAGGATAAACCATGTCCCAGGATTGCTGCCAGCCCAAGGTCACCACCATGATTCTGGCTTGCTCGGGAGGCTCCAATGTCGGGCAGTTGTCCAACCAGGCGGCGGTGGAACTCACCCAGGAAGGCTTCGGCAAGCTTTCTTGCCTGGCCGGGGTAGGCGCCCATTTAAGCGGCTTTGTCCAGTCGGCCAGAGATATCACCGAACTGATGGTTATTGACGGTTGCGAGGTCGGCTGCGCCAAAGGCGTGCTGGAGCAGGCGGAGGTGCCGTTGCGGGCCTACCTGGTGATCACCGAGCTGGATATTGACAAAAATAAGGACATGAATCTCAAACGGGACGAAATTGACCGGGTCAAGCAGGCGGTGCGCCGGCTCCAGGCTGATGCTGGTGAACCAGCCCAGTCCGGGGGACCGGGGACGGCAACCTGCGGCTGCCGACAGACCTGAGGGCGCGGAAAGGAATTTGTCCAATCTCGATTTGGATTAGCTTTCAAAAAGCCGCGGCGGGGAGGGGGTTCCTATGCTGAAGGAAAACACCGTCATTACCCTCTATCCGGAAGACATGTTTCGGCTCCATGCCATCTTGCTGGATAAAGACAGAGACGCGGCCCTGGATTTTCTGGCCGCCGTGATCAAGAAGAAGGCGGATGCCGCCAGCAAGCCTCGTTGCCGCCCGGTCTTTGAACTGGAACGCGGCAAGACCCCGGAATTTATCACCCACAGGCTCGGATATAAGGAGATGAAAAAATGATCAAAAAATTGGCCTTATGCATGTGTATCGGCGGACTTTTCTTCATTTACGGCTGCTGAGGCGGAGCCCAGGGACTGCGGTCGAGCAGCCCCCAGTTGCAGGTTCCGGCGGATTCGCAGGTGGACCACCAGGTTTCCGGCTCTCCAGCTTGCTCCCAGAAAATTGCCGGCTAAGAGGAGGCCGGAATTTATCACCGACCGGCTTGCTGCGGAAAAGGGTCGATGCAATAAACCAGGAGGTTCACTATGATCCGGACAATTCTCTGGCCCACCGATTTATCCAAGAACTCGCTGAAATCCGCCAAGCACGTGGTGTCGCTGGCGGAAAAGTACCAGGCGAAAATCATCATGCTGTATGTGGCCACGGATTTGACTTCCATGTTTGGCGGCTATGCTCATGAACCGGGCGAGCATCATCTCCAGCACTTTCAGGAGTGGGAGTTGAAACAGGCCAAGAGCAAGATGCAACACCTCTGTGAGACCGAACTGAAAACCTGCCCGAATATGGAGATACGTCTGGTCCAGGGCGATGCCGCCAGCGAAATTCTCAAGGCAGTTAAGGCAGAAAAGGCCGACCTGGTGGTCATCACCACCCATGGCCTCAGCCATGACAAAATGGAAAAGAAAAGCCCGCTCTTCGGCAGCGTGGCGGAAAAAGTTATTCGCACTTCCCCGGTGCCGGTGCACCTGGTTAATCCCTTCGGGGAATAACCACGCCGCTTGAAAATGAAGTTCGCCGAAGTCTTTAGTTAATTCAAGCCAGGGGCCGGTGATAAGGTTCATTGCCGCCCCCGGTCAGCACTTGCGGATGCTGCCGCAATTTATTTCTGCGGAGGGATGAAGATGTCACCGGAGAACAAGGGGACTCCCGAGGTCCTGACCATTGCCCCGGAAGAATTTCAGCAGATGCAGGGCGCCGTGCTGGACGGCGACGGGGGTGAGGCTTTGCGCCTCCTCAAGAAATTCGTCAAACGCCTGAAGGAGCAGAAAAACCGGGGCTTGAAGTCGCATCTGGGGTAGAGCAGCCTCGATTCGCCTGCTCCTTAGCAGGACGTTGAGGTTCTACTTTGTGCTAAACGAGGACCAGCGATTCCTCCTCCCGGCCCCCAGTTCGGCATTCCCGCCAATAGAGCCAACCCGCCACCCCCAAAAGCAGGGCGTCTTCCAGGATGGACTCTAACCCCACTTGGCGCTGGAAGAAAAGGCCGCAGCCGCAGTCAATTTTCAGCCCCCGGACCAGGGTGATGAGCAGCACGGCGATAAACAAGAGCGATTGGCCCAAGATCAGCAGCAGGCCGCTGCGCCGGAGGATGCCGTCCAGGGGAAAGGGGTTGGAGAACCGGCGGCTGGGCAGGAGGCATCCCAGAATCAAGGAAATCCCGGAAACTATCTCTATCCAGGAAAGAGTTGCCGCCACTACCCCCACCAGACCCACAGGCAGCAGTTGGTAAGCCAGGATGGCTTCGGCAAACTCATAAGGGGCCAGGTGCTTCTGGACGCCCGCATAGACGAAAAGCCCGCCCAGAACTATACCCGCCCCTGAGGAAACGAACCGCATAACCGAGACTGACAAATTTCCCCCCTTCTTGCGTTATCGACTGGTGTCCGCCGGGTAACCGGCTTCGTCCCAGGCCCGAAAGCCCCCGGTAAAGGCCAATACCCGGGTAAAACCGGCCGCCCGCAGTTTTTTGGCCAATTTAAGGGCGTCATCACAGCTTTCCTGGCTGCAATAGACCACCATTTCTCGCATTCTATCCATCTTCATCAATTCCGAAGCGGAAAGCTCCTCCCACGTTTCCGGAGCGACATTCACCGCCCCCTGGACGTGCAACTCCTGATATTCTTCGGCCTTGCGGGCATCCACGAAGAGGGCCCTCTTTTCTTGCCAGATCTGGTAAGCCTGCGCCAGATCTAAAGTCTTTACTCCCTGGAATTGCACTTCCCGCCGTTCCTGGCGCTTCTGATCGAGCAGTGCGGTCAGGTTTCCCCTCAAGGACGCCTGCACCAGGGACCAATGGAACATAATCCCCAGAATCACGGCCAGGCCCAGAAGACTGATGGTCCAGGCCAATTCACGGCGCCACGAAATACTGGTCATCACCGCAGCCACTCCTTTCATCCTACGTTACTATTTTCCCCTGCTAAAGCTTCAAAGCCGGCGACAATATCCATAAGTTCTTCGGTAATGGTGCTCTGCCGCTGCTGGTTGTATTGCAGCCGCAGTTCTTTCAAGCGGTCTTCGCTATGGCTTTCCGCCGCCTGCATGGAGGCGAGCCGGGCGGCATTTTCACTGGCCAGGGATTCGGCAAAAGCCCGGTACAAAGAAACGAAGAGGTGCTGGCCCAGCAGGGCGTAAAGCAGCCGGGGGCGGGCCATGGTGAAGGTGGGCAGGACCCGGGAAGGCCAAGGCCGCTGCCGCAGGTTTTCCAGCCATTCCAGATCCAGGGGCAGGAGCGGCACGGTCTGGGGCCGGAAGACCGCTCCGGAGATCAGCTTATGGTGGAAGAGCATGATCCGCTTCACGCCCCCGGGGCATTGCCAGGCTTCAATTTTTAGCAGTATTTCCTGAACCCGGGAGGTGATGCCACTGAGGCAGCAGGGAACGGGAAAGTAAGCCTCCACTTCCTCTCCCGCTTCCTCCAGACGGGACAAGGCCCGGTCCCCAACGGCGATAATGGACCGGTTTTTCCGTCCCACCCGGAATTTTTGAAATTCGTCCAGGGCGTGAGAGACCACCGTCTCATTGAATTGGCCGCACATGCCCAATTCCGAGCCGAAGATAATGGCCCCTAAATGTCCGCCGGCCGCCGGGGGCGGCTGAAGGCTATTCTCCTGGTGACTACGCAGCACAATCTGCAGGCCCATCTCCACGGTAAGGCTGTATTGGCGCAGGGACTCCACCGCCTTTTCATAATTACGGATGCTCACCGCGGCGAGGGTCTTCATGGTTTTCACCACTTCCCGCAGGTCTTCCGTAACTGCAATTTTTTTTCTTAACGCCTCGATGGTTTCCATTGTCGCTTTAAGGTAACGCAGCTTTAGCGGGCGCCGGCCCAGGAGAAAAAACCGGTGCCGCCAACTTTTTAGGCCAGGGACTCGATGGCCTCCCGGACTTTATTCAGGATGAGGTCGCGATCCGCGCTTTCGAGGCTCATTCCAGCTTCGATGCGCTGACACAGGTCCGGGATATCCTCGCAGAGCATGTGCCGCACCGCCTTTTCGGCGGCCGCCATCCGATCAAGGGGGACCGCGTCAAACAATCCCTGGGTCACCGCCAGCAACACTGCGATCTGCTGAGCCACCGGCATGGGGTCGAACTGGTTCTGCTTGAGGATTTCCCGGACTCGATAGCCATGATCAAGGGTCCTGCGGGTGCGCTCATCCAGCCGGGTGCCGAACCGGGAAAAGGCTTCCAACTCCTGGAATTGTGAATACGTCAGTCGCAGGTCCCCGGCCACGGCCCGGTAGGCGGGCAATTGGGCCTTGCCACCCACCCGGGATACCGACTTGCCCACATCCACCGCCGGGAAGATGCCTTTCTGGAAAAGTCCGGGAGTCAGGTAAATCTGTCCATCGGTAATGGAAATGAGGTTGGTGGGAATATAGGCGGCAATGTTTTGGGCCTCGGTCTCCACGATGGGCAGGGCCGTCAGGGAGCCGCCGCCGTGCTCCGGCCGCAGGTGGGTGGAGCGCTCCAGCAGCCGGGCATGAATATAAAAGATGTCTCCGGGATAGGCCTCCCGGCCGGGAGGCCGCCGCAGCAGCAGGGACAGTTCCCGATAAGAGCGGGCGTGATTGGTGAGGTTGTCATAAATGATCAGGACATCCCGCCCTTGCTCCATGAAGAATTCGGCCATGGAAGTGGCGGCATAAGGCGCCACAAAATGGAGCCCCGGCAGGGCTTCTCCGGGGGCCACCACCACGATGCAGTAGTCCATGACCCCCTGCTTACGCAAGTCGGCAATCAGGCCAGCCACCGCGCTATCCCGCTGGCCGATGGCGCAGTAAACGCAAATAACCTCTTGATCCCTTTGATTAATCAGGGTATCCAGGACGATGGCGGTCTTCCCCGTCGTCCGGTCCCCCAGGATCAGCTCCCGCTGGCCCCGCCCGATGGGGACCAGGGCGTCCACCACCTTCAGGCCCGTCTGCAATGGCACGGTTACCGGGGCGCGCGCCATGATCGGCGGCGCCTCTCGTTCCACCGGGCGGCGCTCCAGGGTGCGAATGGGACCCAGGTCATCCAGGGGACGGCCCAGGGCGTCCACTACCCGGCCGAGCAACGCCTCACCCACCGGCACATCCAGGACCCCGCCGGTGCGCCGGACCTCGGCGCCGGCCGGCAAATCTCCCGTTTCGCCCAGCAGGATCACCCCCGCGTCGCTGGGGTCCACGTTGAATGTCACCCCCAGCAGTCCGCCGGGAAAGCGGATCAGTTCCTCGGATTTTATCCCTGGCAAGCCGGCCACCAGGGCAATGCCGTTGCCCACGGCGCGGACGCGGCCCACCTCCTGGGCCCGCAGCCCGGCCCGGGGGGCTTCCATGACCTGCTTCAAGACCGTGAGGGCGTCGTCTAAAACTGCCTGGATTCCCTTGCCCGCTTCGGTCATGCGCCCCCTCTTTTCTCCAGATCTTTAAAGGCCTGGGAAAGATCCTCCTCCAGGGTGTCCAGAAAATTGCCCAGGCTCCAGGCGATCTTGCGAGAACTGGTGACTATCTCGATGCCCGCCAGCAGTTCCCCGGAGGTGGCGAAGCGCAAGGCCAGACCCTGGCCGAATTGATTCCTTATTTGGGCCGCGTATTCTTCCCGGGTCTTCTCGGGCAGTTCAAAGGCGGTGGTTATGAGCAATTCGCCCCCCCCAGCCTGGATAGAGTCCTGGAGGATCTGCCGCTCTTCCGGGGCCATTTTCTGAAGGCGGTCCAGCAAAACTATAAACAGGCGCTGTTCCAGATCCTGGTCCGCCATTTCCCCGAGGGCCCGGCGGGAGATGGCGAAAATCTCTTGGACCAGGCGCTGCCGGAGGTTTTGGAAAAAGGTGTCCTGCTCCCGTTTCAGGGACTCAGCCCATTTTTGTTGGATTTGCGCCACATCCTGCCGGGCCTGATCGACAAGTTTTGCCTTAAAGGTCTCCGCCTCGCGTTCGGCCTGAGCCAGCAGCTCCTGGCGCTGCGCCTGGATTTCCTGCATCTTCTGGGTGATGGCGGCCTCTTGCTGTTCCGCTTCCCGCCGCTTTTGCGCCGCGACGGCTATTTCGGAGGCGATCCTCTCCTCCCGGGCCGCCATGGCTCTGACGATGGGACCATAGAGGAAGCGTTTCAGCAGGACCGCCAGGATAAGGAAATTGACGATCTGGGCGGCCACGGTGAACCAGTTGATCAGCACAGGCTCATCCTCCAGGCTTGGCGATCACGTAGTTCCAGAAAGGATTGGCAAAAATGAGAATCATGGCCACCACCAGGCAATAAATAGCCAGGGATTCGATCATGGCCAGACCGACAAACAGGGTGCGGGCAATGGTGGCGGCTTCGTCGGGTTGCTGGGCCATGGCGGCGAGGGCCTGGGTGATGGCCCGGCCTTGGGCCAGCGCCGGGGCGATGGAGCCCAGGGTGATGGTCAGGCCGGCGACGATGATGGAAACGGTGCCGATAATGGTGACTGCATTCATGGTTCTGTGTCCTCCTGTGATTTCTGGCTCCCTTGCTCCTGGGTATTCGGCCTTGGTAGGATAACCTCTCGCTTTTCTTCATGGGCCTGGGCGGCGGAGGCGATATAGACGGTAGCCAGCACCGCGAAGATAAAGGCCTGGACCTGCCCGATCAACAACTCCAGCAATTGCATGATTAACGGAAAAAACAGCGGCACCACCGCCAGGAGAATGGCCCCGATCATGGCGCCGCTCATAACGTTGCCGAAGAGGCGCACCGCCAGGGCCAGGGTGCGGGTCAGTTCGGACAGAATATGAAAAGGCAGCATCAACACCGTGGGTTTCAGGTAGTGGCTCAGATAGCCGCCCAGCCCCTGGCGGGCAATCCCGAAGCAGGGCACCGCCGCCAGCACGCAAAGGGCCAGGGCTGCGGTGGTCGACAGGGAATAGGTGGGCGGGTGGTAGCCCGGAAAAATAGTCAGAAGATTGGAGACCGAGATGAAGACAAACAGTGTGCCGATAAACGGCAGGTACGGCCCCGGGTCCTGCTGGCTGATCTGGCGAATCTGCTCTCTAACGCCCGCCACCAGAACCTCCAGCAGGTTTTGCCAGGGGGAGATTTGGGCGCCGGTGGACAGCTTGCGGGTCCCCAGCCAGGACCCCGCCACCAGGAGGACCATCACTATCCAGGTGTAGAGCATGGTGGCGTTCAGCAGCACCGGCCCCCGCTGCCAGAGTACCAGGTTATCCAGACTGAGTTCCATGGTTGGTCACTCGTCCTTGTCGATTTTTTGGCGCTCCTGTCCGACCCAATGCCAGGCGTTCAGCGCGCCCAGGATGATGCCGCCCAGGAGCAGCATCAGGGTAAAGGAGTAGCGGCTGGGCCAGGTGCGGTCGATCCAGGCCCCCAGCAGCGCCCCGGCCACCGCCGGCAGGGCCACCGACCAGCCGATCAGGCCGAACATCCCCAGGCCGAACCAGACCCCGTCTCCCTGGCGACCCTTGGCCTTGAGCTTCCGGGCTTCTTTCCGCCGCACCTGCCGGGAGAATTCCTCCTCTGAGACCGGCGGCTTTTCCGGGTCTTGCGGTTCAGGCATACTCTTCCAACTTGAGAAATCGCCGGATGAAGTTGGCCTCCAGATTGGCCAGGGCCGTGCGGGCCCGCTTTTCCTGGTCGGTCAAAACCTTGAAGGTCTTCTCCACGGTCTCCCGGAGGAACCCCAGCTCTCCCCCTCGCACCGCCTGCCGGGTGGAGACCAGCACCTGCGGGCCGCACTTTACCAGGAGGCCTTCATCCGCGGCCAGAAATTCTTCCGCCCCGTCCGCGGTTTTCACAAAGGCCAGCAAACCCGGCACCAGGGCCGCCACAAAGTCGATGTGCCGGGGCAAAAGGCAAAAGGAGCCGTTTTGGGCTTCGGCCACCACCTTGGCGACCTCTTCGTCCACCAGGATTTCCGTGGGTAACAGCACCGTGAGTCTCATGGCTTTCTGGCTTCGTCGATCTTACCGATCATATAGAAGGAACTCTCAGGATAATCGGCAAATTCGTCATTCAGGAGGCGCTCGCAGCCTTCCAGGGCCTCGGCCAGGGGCACCATCCGGCCCGCCTGGCCGGTGAATTGCTCGGTGCTGAAGAACGGCTGGGTCAAGAACCGCTCCAGCCGCCGGGCCCGAAACACCGTGCGCCGGTCCTCCCGGGAGAGTTCCTCAAGTCCCAGCATGGCGATAATATCTTTCAGCTCACCATAGCCCGCCAGAGTCCGGCGCACCTCCTGGGCGATGCGGTAGTGGCGCTCGCCGACGCTGAGAGGCACCAGCAGCTTCGAGCCCGACTGCAGCGGGTCCATGGCAGGATAGAGCCCCTCGCTGGCCCGCTTCCGGGACAGCACGATGGAGGAGGACAGATGGGCGAAGGTATGGGTGGCCGCGGGGTCGGTGAAATCGTCGGCGGGGACGTACACCGCCTGCACCGAGGTGATAGCCCCGGAGCCGGTGCTACAGATACGCTCTTCCAGTTCGGCGATCTCCGTAGCCAGGGTCGGCTGATATCCCAGGCGGGAGGGCATCAGCCCCATGAGGCCCGAGACCTCGGAACCGGCCTGGATAAACCGGAAGATGTTGTCGATCAGCAGCAGCACATCCTGCCGGGCGTCGTCCCGGAAGTATTCCGCCATGGTCAGGGCCGCGTGTCCCACCCGGAAGCGGGCCCCGGGGGGCTCGTTCATCTGGCCGAAAATCATAACGGTACTGTCCAGGACCCCGGCGTCGCTCATGGCCCGGTAGAGTTCCTCCCCCTCCCGGCATCTTTCGCCGATGCCGCAAAAGATGCTGACACCCTGGCGCCGCCCCACGGTGTTGTGGATCAACTCGGTGATCAGTACGGTTTTGCCCACCCCGGCGCCCCCGAACAGCCCGCCCTTGCCGCCCCGTTCCAGGGGGGACAACACGTCGATGGCCTTGATGCCGGTTGCAAAGATTTCGGAGACGACGGTGCGCTGCGTCAAAGGTACGGACGGCTGGTGGATGGAGCGCCATTCGCCTCCCAATACTGCCTCCTTCTCATCGATCACCGCACCGAAGACGTTGAACATCCGTCCCAGGAGCCTTTTCCCCACCGGCACTTTCAGGTGGTGGCCCAGGTCCAGCACCGCCGAGCCCCGGGCCAGCCCATGGGTAGGCGTCAGGGCGATGCCCCGGATGATCTCGGGGGTCAGGTGGTTTACTACTTCGATGACAATGCTGCCCTCTGGACCGGCGCTGAGCTGATGGTTAATGGGAGGAAGCCGTTTGGGAAATCGCGCATCCACTACGCTGCCGCGAATCGATACCACCGTGCCTATATCAGTTCTGTTCCCGTCAAGGGGTTCACTCATGGAATTACTCTTGGCTTAAGCAATTTTATGCCTTTTCACCTCGGTGTTCCACATCCCCACGGCGAAAATGGAGGGGTAAATCAGCAGTTCCAGGAAAACGAGGTGACCACAGAAAGACGATGGTCACTTTGGCCATGAACCTGGTGTTAAGATAAAGCATTACGAAGACCAGCGCCAGGGTCAGGGTGATGATGAACTTGAGACGTTTCCGGGCGGTCTACGGGTGTAAGCCGTCGGCACAGGTAGGCCCTGGTAATAGCCGGCAAAAACCCATGATCAGAAGGACCGCCCCGACCAGCGCCATGACCAAAGCCGTAAGCTGTGTCACCGGCATCCCAGCGACCACGGCCGGACCTCGGGGATCGCCCCGGAAAAATTCCACCACGAAGCGCGCCAAGCCTGCCAGCAGGAAATAAGTCCCCAAGAGTTGGCCGTCAAAGCGCTTCCGAGTGCGAAGGTGATAGAGCACCGCAAGGACCCCCAGGACCAGCAGAGATTCATAGAGTTGCGTGGGATGGACTTTCACCCCCAGGGGGCCCAGGCTCTCCGGATGGGTGAAGGTGACGCCCCAGGGGAGCTCCGTGGGCCGGCCATAGCAGCAGCCCGCCATAAAGCAGCCGATCCTCCCGATGCTCTGGCCCAGGGGAATTCCCAGGGCCAGGGCGTCGAGGGTGCCCCAAACTGGTAAGCCGTGGCGTCGGATATATGCCAGGGCGGTGATAAAAGCCAGAAGCAGGCCCCCCTGGAAGGCCAGGCCGCCATCCCAGACCTTGAATATATCCAGGGGCGTCTCCACATAGCGGTGCAGGTTCAGGAGCACTTCCAGTGCTCGGGCTCCCACCAACGCGGCCGCCAGGAGATAAAAGCCCAGGTCCCAGATGCGCCCCGACGGCAGACCCACCCTCTGGGCTTCCCGGCCCGCCACCCAAAGAGCGGCCAGAAAGGCCAGGCACAGCAAAGAGCCATACGTATAGATAGTGATGGGACCGATTTTCAGCAATATGGGATACATGTAAAAATTCCTAATATGATCAGGTTACCGGTATGCTCTGCGAGATCACGTCATAGCCCCTTATTCACTCTTCGCCTCGCTGACCGTAACAGGTCCTCCGGCGCCTCGGCGTTGAAAAAGCACATAAAAACACGGCATCAGGAACAGGGCCACGAACACGCCCAGGGCCAGGCCGCCGATGGCCCCGGCGGCCATGGGCTGAAGCATTTCGCCACCTTCCTCCAGGTTCAGGGCCAGGGGGGTGAACCCGAAGATGATGGCCAGGGCGATCATCAGCCGGGGGCGGAGGCGGATCTTGGCAGCTTCTATGACCGCGTCCAGGGGTGACAGATGTCGGTCCCGCTGCAAATCATCCGCAAAAGTAATGAGAAGCACCCCTTCATTGATGGTGGCCGCCACCACGATGAGGACGCCGATGATCACCGTCGCACCCATGGGAAACCCGGTCAGAAACAGGGCATACACCATACCGGCCAGGGAGAAGGGCACGGAGCCGAGAATCAGGGCCGGCAGCCGCAGGCTGTTGAACTCAACCGCATGGACTACAAAGGCGAAAAACAGGGCAAAGGCCAGGATGAGCAGCGCTGCCTTTTGCATGTCGGCCATCATCTGAGCCTGGCCACCATAGGAGACTTCGTAGCCCACCGGGATGGTCATTTTGCTGACGGCCCCTTTCAGTTCGCTTAGGGCCTGCCCCACGCTCACTCCGGCGGCATCGCCCCGGACAAACACCTCCTTCACCTGATCTTCCCGGACGATTTCCACCGGCCCTACCGCGGGGATCACCCGGGCCACGTCCTTAAGCCGTAGATATCCACCCTGGCTGCCGCTCAACACCAGGTTCTCCACCTCCTGCTTGGAGGTAAAATGCTGCTCGGGAATCATCACCCGGATGTTGTAAAAATAGTCGCCTTCCCGGTAGCGGGTGGCCACCGTCCCACTGATTAAGGAGCGCACCGTGGAGGCCACATCAACTACCGAGATTCCCAGTTCGGCGGCCCGCACACGGTCCACCTCAACCTGGTACTCGGGCTTGGTCATGTCCATGGACACATACACGTTGGTGAAATGGGCCAGCTTGTTCATGGACTCCGACGTCTGGCGGGCCAGATCAAAGAGTTTATCCATTTCCTGGCCCTTGATCTTGACTTCGATATCCGCTTCCCCCAATTTGCGGATACCTTTGACCGGCATCTGCATGACCATGGGCTTGGCCCCGGGGATGGAGACTGGGGCCAGGGTCTTTTTCAAGCGCTCCACGTACGCCTTGGTGCCGATTTTTCGTGCATGCCGGGGCACCAGCTGGATATCCACCTGCCCCTCGTTGGCTATTTCATAGGTGGCCAGCCCCCAGACCTTGCCGCCGGCCATGGTAACGTAGCTCTCCACCAGGGGATCGTCCTGAAGTTTTTCTTCTACCCGGCTCAAGATGTTGGTGGTCTCAGTAAGGGACGCGCCGGTGGGCAGTTTGACCTTCACCATGACCCGGCCGTCATCCATGCGGGGCAGAAACTCGCTGCCCAGATAAGGGAACAAGACTACGGCCCCCACCAGCAGGAAGATAAAAGTTCCGATTACCGCCAGGCGATGCCGCAGGGCCAGCTCCAGAAGGCGCCCATACCCCTTCGTCACCCAGGCGAAAAACCGAACGAAGCGGCCTTCTCCATGCGATTCCGCCCGCTTCCCCGTGAGCATGCCGGTGAGCAAGGGGGTGAGGGTGACCGCCAGGGCCAGGCTCACCAAAAATACCCCGGCGACGACCAGGATGAGCTCCCGGAAGAGGAGGCTGGTGAGGCCCGGAACCAGCAAAAAGGGGAGAAGCAGGGCCAGGGAGGAGAGGGTGGAGGCCAGGATGGGCACCCACACCTCCCCGGTGCCCCGCTCCGCCAGGGAGAACCCGTCCTCTTCCGGATGCACCTGGCGCAGGCGGGTGATATTTTCCAACACCACGATGGAGTTGTCCAAGACCACGCCGATGGCCACCACTATGCCGCCCAGAGAAAAGATATTGAGGGAGAAGCCCATGAGCTGCATCAGGGCGAAGTTGATAATCAAGGTGATGGGGAGGACCAACAGCATCACCAGGGCATGGCGCCAGCTTCCCAGAAAAAGATAAATGATGAGGAGGACCAGGATCGAGGCTTCGATGGCGGCGTTGCGCACCCCGTTCAAGGCAGCTATGACATAGTCCGCCTGATTTTCCACCATCCCCATTTGGACGCCGGCCGGTAACGAGGGCGTGAGCTGCTCGATTCTCTGGTTCACCGCCCGGGCCACTTCCACCGTATTGGCGTCCGCCTGCTTGAGGACACTCAACTTGACGTTAGGCTTGCCCCCCCGGCGCGTGACCACCCGGGCCTCCTCGTGAGCGTCTTCCACCCGGGCCACGTCTTTGAGAAAGATCTTGCCGGCCGCGCCGTTGGCCAGGACCACGTTGCGGATGTCGTCCAGGGTCCGGTACTCGCCCATGGTGCGGGCGATGAATTCCCGGCGGCCCACGGTCACCCGGCCGCCGAATTGCTCAAGGTTCTCCTCCTGGAGCCTTTTGGTCACCGCCGGCAGGGTGAGGCCAAATTTCTCCATGGCGTTGGGGTCCAGGTGCACGCGGATCTCCCGCTTCAGGCCGCCGACGATGTCGGTGCCCGCCACCCCGGGAACTGCCTGCAATTGATACTGCAGCCAGTTTTCCGTCCAGGTACGCAGTTTGGTCAAATCCCAGACGTCGGAGCTGATGGTGAGCTGCACCACCGGCAACTGGGAAGGGTCCGCTTTCATAATCAGGGGTGGATCCATGTCTTTGGGAAGCTGCCGGGCTACCCGGGCTATAGCCGCCAGGGCGTCCTGGTAGGCAACGTCGATGTTGACTCCATACTTGAAGTTGGCCAACAGGGTGTACATCCCCTCGATGGAGGAGGACTCCAGGTAGTCCAGGTTGTCCACCATGGCCATCTGGCGCTCCAGGGGGTCGGCGATGTTGGTGCTGATCTCCTCCGGGGTGGCGCCCCGCCACCAGATGTGCACCTTGATCAGGGGGTAGGTGACGTCGGGGAGAAAATTCACCGGCATGAGCATAAAGCTATAGATTCCCAGGACCACCAGGGCGATGCTGATGACGCCCGCGGCGATACGCCGCCGGACGGCGTAGGTAGTGACTTTCATTTGCCTGCGCCTCCCTGGGCCTTCACTTCCATGCCGTCTTTGAGCTTTTCATTGCCGGCAGTGACCACGGTCTCTCCCGGTTGAACGCCGGAGACGATCTGGACCTGTCCGCCCGCTTCGAGGCCGGTTTGCAGCACCCGGCGTTGAGCCTTGCCGTCTTTAATGATAAAAGCAACCTTTTCGCCGTTGGGCAGGACCAGCACCGCATCGCCGGGAACGACCACGGCGTCGGCTGCGGTTTCGATCACAACCTGGAGACGGGCGAACATGCCCGGGATGAGGGCCACCGGGTAATCCAGTTTCACTTCCGCAGTACGGGTGCGCATCCGGGTGTCCAGATCCGGATACACCAGGCTGATTTTCCCCTCAAAGGTCTTGCCCGGATAGGCGTCCATCTGAACCTTCACCGGCATGCTCTTCAACACCAGGGTGGACTGGGCCTCGGGTATGGCCAGACGGATCACCAGGCTGTTAGGATCATACATTTCCACCAGGGGAGCCCGAGGGGCTACAAAATCCCCGTCCTTGACCAGCACCTTGGAGACCACCCCATCCCAGGGGGCGGCCACCGAATAGTCGCCGGCGCTTTCCCGGGCCTTGGCCATGAGCGCCCGGGCGCCCTCATATTTAGCCCGGGCGGTGTCCAACTGGGAGCCCGGGATGGCGCCGCTCTGCACCAGAATTTTGGTGCGGTTCAGCTCGGCTTCCTGCTCTTTCACGGACTCCGCCATAGCGGTCACCTGCGCCGCGGCCGCGCCCGAGCGACCGATGGTGAGCACCCGCTCCCCCCGTTTCACCTGATCCCCTTCCCGGACCCGGCAATTCTGGATGGGACCTTCACCGGGAGAGGCCAGGCGCGCCTGACGGGTGGGAGTCGCCGTGCCTGTCAGGTCCAGGGTGCTGGAGATCGGCGCCACTTGCGCCTTCTGGACAGCCACCACGGGAACCGGTTTGGCTTTTTGGGCCTCCTCTTTCCCTTTTTCCTGACCGCATGCCTGCCAGGGGCCGAAAAAGGTTATTGCTGTCGCTAACAGGCTTGCCAGAACCAAGACCGGCTTGTTCATGAAAGATTCCCCCCCACTGCCAGTTTGAGCCGGGCCAGGGCGGTATAAAAGTCCGCCAGGACCCGGTAATACGTGGTTTCGGTCAACAAAAGGGCCGTCTGCGCATCCAGCACATCGGTGATGACGCCGGCCCCCAGGTTGTATTTCAAGGTCTCGATGCGCAGGCTTTCCCGGGCCTGTTCGATGGCCTTGGCCGTGGCCTTGACCCGCTCGCTGCTGGAGTCCACGTCCAGGATGGCGGTTTCCACCTCCTGGCGGACTTGCAGGTTGAGCTTGCGCAGCCGCTCCTGGGCCGCAGCCAGGGCGGCAATCTCTTCCCGCACCTTGGCGTCGATCCGGCCCCCTTCGAAGAGGGGCAGAGTGAGGGTTACTCCCACCTGGCCGTCATCGTCGTAAAATGGGCCTCGATTCTGAGCGGTTGGCTTTCCGGGGACGGGCGTGGCCCGGTCGTCATATACTCCGTATACGCCAGTGCCCCGATACCCATAAGAGCCTACCAGGTTGACATTGGGATAATGTCCGGCCCGGGCCACGTCCACCCGCCGGGCCTGGCTTTCCAGGCGCTCTTTCGCCGCCGTGAAATCCGGGCGCTGCTCCAGGGCCCTGGGAACCAATTGATCCGGCCGGTAGCTCACTTTCTCAAAAATGAGTTTACCCGCAAATTTCAACTTCGCCTTATCGAAATCCAGGCCCATCAGGTTGGCCAGGAGGCGCTTTTGAATCTCCAGGAGGTTGGTCTCTTTCTCCAGGCTCTGTTCCAGGTCGGCCACCCGCACCTCGGTGCGCAGCAGGTCCACCCGGGCCGCCTTGGCTACTTCCACCATCTGTGCCATCTTCTGTCTCTGCTCGGCCATGGCCTGGAGGGAGAACTTCACTGAGTCGATCACCTTTTCCTGGCTAAGAATGGCGTAGAAGGTGCTGGAGACGTTATAGACCAGTTCATCCCGGGTCCGGGAGAGCCGGTTGGTTTCCGCCAGGCGGAACAGTTCCGCGGCCTTGATTTCATTAATGATACGCCCACCGGTGAACAACGGCTGCTTTAGAATGACATTGCCCTGGCTTTGCTGTTTGGTGAACAGCCTTCTTTGATTGTTGAACCGGGCTTCATACAGCGGCCGGGAGTTGAGGTATTTGGTATATCCACCCTCGTAAGTTAACGTGGGCCAGCGGGCCGCTTTGGCCTGATCCAGTTTGGCCCCCGCCGCCGAGACGTCCCAGAGGGTGGCGGCTACTTCCGGATTGTTCTTCAAGGCGATGTCCAGTGAGCGCTCCAGGGTCAAAGCCTCGGGGACAACCTCCTCCTTGGCCGGGGAGGGTTGAGACGGCGCCGGCGCCGTTATCCGAGTGGCCTCAGTAACCGGCACCGGACTGAAAGGTTCGGTGGGTTGCACCAGGACGCAGCCGGGCAGAATAAGGGCATAAAGGATCGTCACGATTACGGTGCCATGCAAAACCTTTTACCTCCCTCTTGGGAAAATCTCTGGTATATATGCAATTCAGCCCGCTCTATTCAGGGACTGCAGGGGTCGGCGGCCTGGGGTGCTCCAGGCCCCTTGCTTCTCTCCCAACGGGGAGACCGGCGGCCTTTGCCACCTTGGACGTTAGGCATGCGACGCTCTAAGAAAGTAATGAACGCTGCTTTCTGCTCCGGTTTCAGGTGTTCCTGGAAGGCCAGGGAGAACCGCAGCACCTCCTCTTCCAACTTCCCCTGGAGCACGCTCAGCTCCTTCACTTGCTCTTGAATGCCCGGCCAGGCCGCCGCTCCCTCTTTGATCATCCCAAACAATTCAAATCTTCTTTGGGCCAATTCCGCCCGCAGATCCTGAACCCGGCGGTGATGTTCGGGAAGCAAGCTCTCCAATACCCGGCGCTGTTCTGTCTCCAGGTTAAGGGTTCTCCAGATTTCCCGAAGTGACTGTGGCGGGGGGTTTTGATCGGTCATAACTTCCCGGTGGCCATGGTACCGCAGATAACCGAAGGTAACAAGCCCCCCGAGATTCAGGGCCAGGGAAAAGACCATCAAGGATATCCATAAATTGCGTTTCATGCGCTACTCACTTGAGGAGGGACCCAGGAAATTACCCTAAGCACCCTCAGAAAAATCCTTTCGACTCGTCTACCGCGTCAACCAGCGGCCGTCCCGCAGGGTGAAAAAGGCGTAAGGCCGCACCCAGCGAAGAAAAAGCAAGGCATAAAAGGAATAGATGACCCCGTAAACGAAGTCCGCATCCCGCTCCTGCCGCAGGTAGTAAGAGGAGAGAAAAAAAGAGACCAGGGCCATGCCGCTCACAAATTTCACGATCAGGATAGGGCAGCAGAGAAACGACGCCAGCATCAGGGGGAGAAAGATGGCGGTGACAGGAAACTCCAACTCCCGGACCACAAAATCCAGGATAGGCAGCAGCCGGTTGCGGGGCCGGTAGCGCGTGAACATATAGGAGAGCTGGACCAAGGATTCCCGGAAGTTGCTGCGATCCCACCTGAGGAACATGCGAGACAATCCCCGGTAATGCTCGGGAACCGTGGTGTAGACCACGGCGGTGCGCTGGTACACGGTGTCATAGCCTTGCCGCAGCACCAGGTTGGTGAAGGCCCGGTCCTCGCCGATGGTGCAGCGCACCCCCAGAAAGGTCTGCTGGCGCCATTCATCCAGGATGGGCATAATGGCTTCCCGACGGTAGGCGGACAGGGCTCCGGGGGTGCAGAAAACGAAGCCGTACATGGACTGAGAGGCGCGGAGAAAGTCAAAAGACAGGACGAACCTGACCCACACCATGCGCGTTAGGAGGTTGGCGGTGCGGTTGTAAACCTTAACATTGCCCGCCACTGCCCCGATTTTGGGACTTTGCAGCAGGGGAGCCAGAATTTGCTTGAGGGTATCGGGTTCGATGACACTGTCCGAATCCACGGTGACGAAATACTCGCCCTGGCCTTGGAGAAATCCGGTGTATAGGGCTTCCCGCTTGCCCCGGTTCTTGGGAAAGCGAATAGCCTGGATCAGGTGGGGGTAGCGTTGCCGGGCCCGCTGGATATAGTTCCAGGTGTCGTCCCGGGAACCGTCGTCGATGCAGATGATCTCCAAAAGGTCTTTGGGGTAGTCGGCGGCGGCCACCGAATAAAGGGCCTTTTCCACCATGGCCCCTTCATTGTAAGCGGGAATGAGCACCGTCACCTTAGGCAGAGGTCCAGGGGGCAGGGGATAGGGCCGGTAGCGCCACCAGAGCACCGTGCGCACCAATTGCATGGCCAGAAAGACCAGGGTATAAAGGGCCCCCACAGAACCCAGAAAGGTTGTGTAGGTATTGCGCCGAAAGAGGCGGGCATACCAGCCAAATGACTCCATCTCCAAGGCGATGAGCAGGAGAAAGATCAACAGCAGAGGAACGGTGATCTTGACCAGAAGGTCGAGGTTGAGGAAACGCCGCCGTCCCGGATTAACCTGCGAGTTTTGGATCGTCGCCGCTTTCGCCGGCATCGCTATGATCCTCATTGTCACTTTCTCCCGTGATGGTTTCTTGCGTTAAGGATTTCTGGGAAATTGCCCCAACCCACTTAATTTACCGAGAAAAAGCGAGTGAACGTTGTTCAGCGCCTGACCCTATCGGCCCTATTTCTCCATGCGCGCCAGAGCGCCGTCCCTGGCCCGCATCACCATCTTTCACCTCGGGACTGATCAAGAAGGGAAAGAGGAGGAGGGCTGCGGTCAGCAACACATACACAGCGGCGATCTGCCACCTTTGCCTGGACGGGGCCACCAGCCGGGAGAATAAACCCGGAATCATATTCCAGTGCAGAAAAATATGCAGCACCAACAGGGCCAACAAAAAGAATCCCAGGTAAAGATGAATGGCGCCCCAGTCATGCCGGTCCAGGCCGAGAAGAGAAATTCCCACTCTGCGCCCATATTTGATCGTGCTTTCCCGTCCGGGAAGTAAGACGTATTTCATCAGGAAGCCCAGTCCGGCAATGGCTGTCATGCAGAGGAACATCAGGGCGTCAATGACAAAATTGAGCTTGGCTTTGTTCATGAAATTTGCCTTATGGTCTTTTGTCAATGGGTGTCGCAGCAGAAGTTATTTTCCTTGAGGGGGAATGCACGTGCCAATCCTCCCCCACCGCCCAGGCCGGACGGCCGCTGGCTTCCCTGAGCTTCATGGTGCGGTCGCCTTCCACCTCCATGGCCAGGATGAAAGGCTTGTTAAGAACCGAAAGCAGAGAGCCGGTGACCGTCACCCGGTCTTTAGGCGTGATGACCAACCCCTGGGTTGCCATGTAACCCTTGGGCGCCAGGATCGCGGTCACCTGCCCCTGCGGGGTCTTCAGCAGGACATGGACGCAGTAATCGGCCCCATTTCCGGCGAAGGCATGCTCCACCCGCACCACTTCGCCGGAGACCGTGCCCACGGTTACGGGGTTGAATAGGGTGCTGTAATGGAGGCGCCTCCCGCTCTGGGCCCAGGCTGACGTTACCGTGAGCATCAGGCTTAAAAGTCCGATAGCTGCAAGGCCTAAGGAACCGGGTTTTTTCATGGTCGCTTCACCTCTCTGTTCTGATAATGCGGATAATCGGTTTCCTGCATATATAACAGCGAAAAAAAGCAAAATCGGCGGTCTCGAATCAACTTTTTTTGAATACTTCATTTTTCTTGGTCCATTTCACCGCACTTTATCTTAGTGGCATCGAGCAGGGTCGTCAGAGCCCGAAAAAAAGAGGCTGGATTCCGGGCGTTAATTTTCGGGTGGTCCATGCTGGAGATTCCTTGCTAGTCGGTCCTGGCCTCGGGGGAGGCCAGCTTTATTCTGAGGCCCCGTTCCGGTTCCTGCAGGGTGCGGGAAACAAGTTTTCCACCCTGGAAAACATAGTCGCTGTAGAACTGATGCTTAAACATCTCCTGGAGCGCGGCTTCAACTTCCGCCCGGCCGCTGGCATGAAAAACCGCAACCAAGCGCTCAGGAGCATGTGGATGCTTTCGAATAACAGCGTGGAATCCCGACTCGCTGATCTTGAGGTCGCCGAAAAGACCAGAAATCAGGGGATTTTCCTTGCCAAGGAGAAGCACCGCAGGGTTTTGCTCAATTGCACTGTTTGCCTCGGCCCTGGCGACCTTGAGGGCGACGCCTCTTTGTTTAAGCGCCCTGATGATATCCTCAGAAATATCGGCGGGGAAAGGCGGCCGGACGACTATCTTCGGCCCTGCTGCCACAAGTCGTTTCAACGTGGGGGGGTCTTCGCCGGGGGATAGTTTGCGGAAAACCTCGAAGTTTTCATCGACCACCAGTTCTTGCGGAGGGGAGTCCAGCAGGAAGGTGAAGGTTTCCCGTCTCTTGCTCAATGTCACGGTAAAATGTTGCGAAACCTGGTCCCGGTAAAAGGTGACGGGTACCAACAGCCTGGAGAGAGGGCCCCGCTGGCTCAGGGTGACGGCGGCCTGGAACTGGTTTCCGGCGGCCGCCACCTTGATGTCTTCCACCTGGATCTCAGGCAGGCCCAAGCTGTTCAGCCACTGATTAAAAAACCATGTCAGGTCCCGGTTGGTCCGTTTTTCAAAGGTTTTTCTCAGGTCATTCCAGGAGGCCGCCCGGAAGGAATGCTGTTGCATGAAGTCCCTGACGCTATTGAAGAAGTTCTCTTCTCCCACCAACCTTCGGAGCATGTGGAAAACCATAGCCGACTTGCCGTAGCCCACCGAACGGGTGACGTCGTCCTCGCGTTCGGAAAACTTCCGGAGGGGTATTTCGTTCCGGGCATTAACGTGAGTCTTGAAGTTTGACAAGATACGGCGGCGGCATTGCCAGCCGACTTTTTTTTGCTCCTCCAGAAAATGATCGGCCAGATAGATGGTCAAGCCTTCATTCCAGTTGCCCAGGTCGAAATTCGTAAACACTGTATTGCCGAACCATTGGTGGAGAATTTCATGGGCCAGGACAGACCTGGCATACTCGTCTGAGCCGATCTCTCTCCCACCCAGGAGAACATAGGTGGGCATGGAGTAAGCCGAGGTCTGGAAGCTCTCCACCATCGAGAACCGTCGGTAGGGATAGGGCCCCAGGAGGCGCTCATAGGTTTCTAAAAACTGGCGGGCCTGAGCCAGATATTGCCCGGCAAACCCGGCATGCTCGGAAAAGAAAAAGGTATATAATTCAATGTCGCGGTAGCTACCCCGGGAAACCATAAACCGTGGAGAAGCCGCCAAGGTTATACCGTCGGCGTCATTCAGGGGATGGAAAAATTCAAAGCGAAACGTTACCCCTCCCTCGCCCGGAGATTTCGTTATATGGTCCGCCTCGGAGACCGCCTCATAATCCGGGGGCAGGGTAGCAGCCAAGGTATACAGGCAGCGTCCTGATACCACCGGGTGCCAGATACCTCGGAGAATGATGCCTTGTTGATCAATAATATTGTTGTCCGGATCCTTGAATGCCCCCGCATAGGTTATATCAATCACGCCGCCTTCCACTTCCAGTTCTGTCGGGTCCGCCATTTTTCTCAGATCAACGTGCCTGCTGTTCACCCTGAGGTTCAGAACTTCCAGGTCAGCCAGGAAAATGGTGAACCGCCGCCCCTTTGGGGCGGTGATTTTCGCCACTCCCTTGATCTTGGAGTGGGGAATATCAAAAGAAACCTGCAACTGGTAACGGGGTAACTCGGCGTAACTATCGGGTTTGGCCTCAACCTGGGCCGAAACGAAGTGTAGGAAAATGGCAATGATCACACTGTGAAGCAATACTTGCATTGCCCCGCTTCCTTTGCGGACCACCCTCACCATCATCGCCGCGGTCGGCCGCCCCATGCCGGAAGGCCATCTTGGTCACGCAACTTCAGGGTTTTCTTCCCTTTTTTCACCTCTGCGGCGATGAGGTAGGGACTTTCCTCAAAGGTGATCCGGGATCCCCGGACTTCCAGGGCGTCGCCTGGATTAAAAGTGACTTTCTGTTGTTCCAGGTACCAGGCCGGACCCAGGATGATAGGAATCGCTTTTTGGTCGGTCTGCAAATAGAGCCGGCGCCAGCCAGCCCCTGAACCCTTTCCGGAAGTCAAATTATCCACGGCCGTCACTTTCCCGGTGATAGTCTGCACCGTCTGGGGGTCATACCTCCGACCCCATCCCATGCCTCCGTGCTCTTTCAGGCTGCGCCATTTCCAACCGCCCTGGGCCCATGCCCCGGAAGAGGGCGCCAGACTCCAGAAAATTGTAATTATGGCCACCAAGGAAATTGTTTTGATTTTCATAGTCTTTCATCTACGCCTTGAAGGTATGGCTTAATAACTATCATCAGCCTTTAGCTATAAGGGTCTGGACCATGATTCCAAAAGAACCGCAGAGGGCCCGTTAATTGGAAGAAACGGACCCTCAGATGGAAAGACCATAGCTTTTCTTAGCGGCTCCTCGGACCCATACCGGCGCCGGCCCAGGCCGGGACCCCGGCTGCATCCCGCAGTTTCAGGACCTGGCCGCCTTTCTTCACTTCCCCGGCAATGATGGCCGGTTGCCCTTCATAGGTGATCCGGGAGCCGGTGACTTCCACCTTATCCCCGGGGGCAAAGGTCATGCCTTGTTTCTCCATGTACCAACTGGGGCCCAGGTGGACTGAAATCGCCTCTTTTTCGGTCTTCAGGGTAAAATGCACCCCGTAAGACATCTTCCTCCCAGGGGTGAATTTGTCCACGCTCACCACTTCGCCGCTGAGTGTTTCTACGGTTTTGGGGTTATACATCCGGCTGTAAGCATCGCCGGCGCCCCAGCCGCGGCCCTGTCCGCCTCCTGGCCCCATGCCGGTCTGGGCCCACGCCACCGTAGTGGCCAGGACCAGGGTGAGGATACCGATCAGGCTGATAAACCTTCCGAATTTCTTCATGGTGCTTCCCTCCTTGAATCAGTTGGTTATGGTAAGGCCGGAATGATTCCATCCTGCACATTGCCTTTCACCCCTTGAACCTTCTCCCAACCCAGCCGGTTGGGAGAAGGTGGGGGAGGGGAAAGAATAAGGGGGCGGCCACCTTTCTCCTCATTAACTTATCACCGGTCCCCGGGGCGGCCGCCCGGGCCGGGTTCCTTAATTTTTCTTGACCGTTACGCTGATCCCTTGGGCTCGCATGTTCAAGAAAATGGTCTCCAGGTTTGGATTGCTAGTGATGGCTTTGATGAACCGGGGGTCGGGCCTGGGCTTGCTCATGTTATCAGCCAGGATCAATCCACCCGGACGGACCAGGGGCAGAAGCTGGTTGAAATAATCCAGGTTACCCCCCTCGGCATCCAGAAAAAGTATATCGATGGGCTCCTTCAGTAGGGCGACCGTCCGGTGGGCGTTGCCCACAACCACTGTAACCATGTTCTCTACCCCGGCCCGTTTGAAGTTAGCTCTGGCCAATAAAACTCGTCTATGTTGTATTTCATGCGTAATCAGCTTGCCTCCCGTTGATTTAAGGCCCAGGCACAACCAGAGGGCCGAGTAGCCGGGCCCGGTGCCGATTTCTACGACATTCTTGGCCCTCGTGGACTCGACCAGAATCCGCAGTAATCTCCCGTGCAGATCATCCACGATGGGCCCCTCAATTTCATCGAGAACGTCTAATATCCTCTTCTCTGCTTCGTCTTTGGCCAAGGGCGGATGGGCCGAGGTTGCCGAGTTAGAGTCACGTTGCCGGCTACCCGTCTGGCCCAATCCCCAGCCTGGCGCCAAAGCGATTGCCGCTATGGCCATGGCCGTTATCACCACTAAGAGCCCTAGAGATTTTGCTCCTTTCATCTGCTCCATCCTTTCCAGCATGCCTGAACATCCGGGTATCCGGTTGTTATCATATATAACCCATATATCATTCAAATCCGGCGAGGTCGACAAAAATTTTTTGGCGGGGAAAGATTTTTATCGAATACGCACTGTCCTTAACAAACTATGGGGAACTGGATTAGGCGGCAATTTCTTATGGATATATAGTTAGTTGGATGATATGAGGAGGAAGCCGCGGTCAATCACGGGTAGAGAAGATGCTTACCCCTGGAGGCCAAGATTCCTTCTGACCGGATTTGTCCTCTTGCGGAAGAGGGTTTAAACTCGGGGTAAGAGGTTCCGGGTACGATTTGGTGTGGTGGCAGATGGAATGTCGCATAATCCCGGCTGGCAGGATATTATTTGAGGCAGCGCCCGGGAAAAGGCACACTAATGAACATATTCTTCAGGCTATGGCCGGTATTTGCCGTGCTGGCCTCAAATACGCTAATCGCCGCTTTTCTGACTGAATTCACTTTTCTTAGCGGAGCTAACGCGTTATGGAAAGTTCCGGTTCGATATCTGCGCATCTCTCTTAATCTGACGCTTCCCCTTTTTCTGCTGCCGATTTTCTGTTTGATGGTGCAGAGGCTTATCAATCGCAGGGAAAAAGGGTTAATGGGCACGCAAGATCGGAACCTCAATATCTCCCAGGGTAAGACCTGGTTTCTGCGTCCCTTCCAGGGTATCGGCCTATCTTTGCTGTTAGCCGCCAAGTTGCTGGCGGTCTTACAGGGCTACTCCGGCACCCCGTTAGTGTCGTCTATAGTGTTGCCACCCGGACAATTCCTGCTGGGCCGCTTTTTCGCGGTCCTGAGCATCGGTATCCTCGTTTCTCTGCTCCTTTCCTTTGTGTGGGCTCTGGATGACCTGGGTATTCGCTACCGGAACGGCCGCACCGGGGAGGTGAGAATGGTGGGCAAATACTTGGGGGCGGTCCTGCCCATAGTCTTCGGCTTTTATGGTTTCATCAATATTCTTAAAGACGTCCCATTTCTTCAAGCCGTCTATTATGTTTTTCAGATGGCGGTGGTGCTGTACCCGCCCTTTTGCACCCTTACAGTCTGCCATACCATCTATGTGCGCAGATACGGCGCATTTCTCTTGAAAAGCCTGAGAGTTGCGGCAGTGCCGTCCAACTTTGTGCTATAGTGCTATATGCGCGAGCATTTTGCTTCGAGATGCATTTCTGTCCGGCTATCCCAGGGCAAGGGATAACTGGTTATTAACATTCATATTATCCGGCAAAGGACCTGGCGGTTCAAAGAGTTCCTTTACGGTGCAGGTGCGAAACAGGTTGAGCTGCAAGATACGCATAAAGTTCTGTAGAGTAACGCCCAAGTTACAGAGGAACTTAGTGTAGCAAAGCAAGAGATAGACGATGAGCGCGACATAGATCTGGGTCAGCACGGCGTTTTCGGAGTTGCCGATGAAGGCCTTGATCTTGAGGTTCTGTTTGATCCAACGGAAGAAGATCTCGATCTGCCAGCGCTCCTTGTAGATGTCGGCGATGGTCTTGGCTGCCAGCCGGAAGTGGTTGGTGAGAAAGACATAAACTTTCCCGG
>Ga0315273_10001674_pt1 | contig 25405 bp, 42 predicted proteins | sample YL17G02_0_MG_FD_205753 | JGI IMG/M metagenome (GOLD analysis project Ga0315273, IMG submission 205753) | Sediment microbial communities from Yellowstone Lake, YNP, Wyoming, USA - YL17G02_0 | ecosystem: Environmental > Aquatic > Freshwater > Lake > Sediment | place: USA: Wyoming | collected... | reverse complement strand
CGGATTTCGTAAACTCGGAGGAATTATTCCTCGTCGCATACCTGAATTTAAAGAATATTGTAAAGATATATTTCTTCGCCATGAACGTAAAGACGTTATGCCTGATCTTCCAGTAATTACTCGCAATTTAAGAGTAATTGATATGGAAGATGAAGAACTAAAGAAAGCTTATAATAAAAAGACTAAAGAATTTAGTGATTTATATGACGATTATGAAGCAGGAGGAAGTAAAGATCAAACAGAATATAGTAATCTACTTGCTATGATGGCTCGTTTACGTCATTTAACTGGAATAGCTAAAGTAGATCCAACAATAGAATTTGTTGAAGAATTTTTACTCACAACAGATAGAAAAATAGTTATATTTACTCATCATAAAGATGTAGCAAATATGATGACTACTAAACTATTATCTATTTGTAGTGATGGAGGATATCCTGTTCCATTACAAATAACATCTGAAGATAGTATGGAAGATAGAGATTATAGAATCTCTGAGTTTCAAAATAACGGACATAGAATATTAATTGCTCCAACTCTTGCTTGTGGAGAAGGATTAAATATGCAATTTTGTGCTGATTGTATTATAATGGAACGTGAATGGAATCCAATGAATGAAGAACAAGCTGAAGGGCGTTTTATTAGAATTGGGCAGAAAAGTGATGTGGTAATATCTACATATCCCACAGCAGCGAATACAATAGATGAAATGTTAGCACAATTAGTTGAAAGAAAACGAGCACAATTCACTTCGGTAATGTCAGATAAAATAACAAGTTGGGATCAAAGTAGCATTATTAAAGAATTGATGAGTGAAGTAGCAAGAAAAGGACGCTCTGGGCTTTGGCAACTTTAATTTAATAAGGAATTAGTATGAGAATTTGCCAAAATTGTAAAGAAAAAATTAAAAAAAGTGAATATCATATAAGAGATATGCATATGGTTATAAAAGGAGAGGATCCTTACAGATATTACTGTTCTATTAATTGTTTTTTATTATTTACATTAAAAGAATCCCCTATGTATTTTAAATATTTGCCTAATTTTTCTAGATTGTAATTGCAAAAAGGAGTGATTATGTTTCCAAAACTATTAGCATTAACACTACGCATCTTCGCAGCGACTATCGCTGTGAATCTATTAGTTCCTGATGCACCAGTTTGGGACCGCGGTATTGCTAGTGCATTCTTAGCAATAATGTGTAGTATTAAAGCTGAATAATGAGGAGTTAATATGATACGTAAAGAATGGCAGAAAGAAGAAAAACATCACAAAGATATTGATGATGTATATCAAAAGCTAGGTTTTTATGACTCAAGAAAGGTAACTGTAATTCATTTTGATGGTAAATTATTTTTTCCTGAAATTGAAAAGTTAGGACATGACAAAGCAGAATATGAAATCTGTAAATGCCATATTGTTAATATAAGGAATGAACCTGCATCACTAAATGGTCATATTAGAAGAAGCGAAGATGAACATTCAGCTTCTATTCTTTATGAAGAATCCAAGCGTCCTAAATCAGATATGGGACAATAAAAAAGGAGTGATTATGTCATACGAAGGCTACGACCAGTATCTTTGTGCTAATGGTCATATTAGAATATTTGACTGTTAGGAAACTATGGATTGTGATGATGATGGTCCATTTTATAATGAACCCAAAAGGTGTAATTGTGGGGCATCATTCGTATTTCATCATTCAGTAAACGAAACAAATGGAATAATTGAAAATGATCCAACAACAAAACCTTATCTATTTGAAATAGCTACTCCAGCAGAATTTCATAAATGTTTATGTGGTAATATGCATGTAATCAAAGAAACAACATATAAAATTCCTGATATGGAAGGAAAACAATGACTACATAGGAATGGAACGTAATAGTATCACTTTGTAAGGTTATTATTCATATAGTTGAAGAAGAATTAGAAGGACATCACATTGATTTTCCTGAAAAACAATATAGTATATTATATGAAGTAATAGCTAGAAATGAGAATCATGACTGAATTAAACGGAATTTATCCAATTATAGAACTTCCTGAAGAAGTTAATCCTAACCCATCCCTGCCCATCCCTGCCCAATTTAACGTAATGAATCAAAATATAATGAATCAGAATAAAATAGAACAACAGGTAGTTATAATTGATTCTCAGATGCTTTCTTCTATGCAGAATTGTTGGAGAGAGTATCAACTTAGATTCCGTTTTAATTTAAAACCGTCCTCCACGCCCGATTATTTCAAGAATGGTTCACTTCTTCATCATGGCTTAGCTAAATACTACGAAGGAATTAAATTAGGACTACCTAAAGGCGAATGTAAACTTCGTGCGATGCAACGAATGCATGAGTCAATACCTGAATTAAATATAGAAGCTGAAGCAGGTAATTGGCTAATACAAACAATAGATCAATATTGCGACTTTTATAAAAATGATTCACTTGTTCCTATAGCAATAGAACAACCTTTTGCAAAAATTATTTATGAAGAACCTACATTAAAAATAATATATGCAGGTGTAATTGATTTACTAATTCAAGATAAAGAACATCGTAAGGCAGTAGATCATAAATCTGAAACTCGTCATTATGATCCATCTGATTTAGATAATCAATTTATGGGATATACAGAATCAATTGAAGGATCATGGTTTATGGTTAATAAAATAGGACTACAAAAAACTCTTAAGCCAGAACAAAAATTCCGTCGCTATGTAATTAGATACGAAAAACCACGACTTAATGAATGGTTAACAAACACAGTTATTTATGTTAAAGAAATGTTAGAACGAGAACAATTCCCTATGAATTTAACAAGTTGTGAAAAATTTAAAGGATGCGCGTTTCGTTCTTTTTGTCGTTCAATTCCGGCCGTCCGTCCGCTTATTCTTGAGAGAGAATATAGAGTTGATGAACCCTGGGATCCAATTAAACGACTCAGAAAGGAAAATGAATAATGTATATAATGGTTTTTGAATTTATAGTAATATGTTGTTTATTTATAATTCTTATTGATAAGTTTAATGAAATAAACAGACTTGAAACAGAAATATATAATAACATGATTGAAAGAGAAAAGGAAAATGAATGATGTCTTATAAAGATTATTCAGACTTAACAAAAGATGACATAAGAAGGGAGATATGTCTATTACTAATTAAAGAATGGAATAAATATCCAGATTACACATTTGGTCAATTAGTTAATCATTTAGCTATGGAACTAGAAACAATGCCTCAATATATACTCAATTCAGACCTATTAAAGTATTTCCTCAGAAAGGAAAGAAAATGACATTTCTTTGTATTATTTCATTCATCCTTAATATTCTTTTATTACTTACTATAATTGTAATGAATAAAAGAATTAATACATTAAATCGAATCATAGATTTAAAAGACAAATCAATTAAATTATGGCGGGGAATTCATACAGGAGAAAAGTAATGTATATAACGATGTATGCTCCTTCTCATGGTAAAAAACTTGAAATTAAAGTGCAAAAATTTAATTATTTTATTATTACGTTTAAAACTGAAGAGTTTACAAAATTTGATTTTCAACTAGTAACTCTAGACGAAGTAATTGATTTTAGAGATAAATTAACTGAAATGATTAACAAAGAAGAAAGTAATTTAATTAATGTAGATGTGAATGGTTCTATAAATCAGTAAAACTAAAAATGAAACTATATAGACGACATTACGCTAAATTCGCTGAAGTAATTAAAGAATCTGGATTAAATTTTAGACAAAAACATTCAATAGCAACGAAACTTGCAGATATACTATGCGAGAATCAACAATTCCGGCGCGAGAATTTTATCTTAGAAGCAATTGGCGACCCCTCTATTTCGGATTGCTTCACAGAAGAAAGCCGGGTTATTATTTATTCTCAAGAGGAGGAGGAAAAGAATCAAATTTAGTATTAGACCACGCATTTAAAACTAAACGTCAGGCATTCGCTGTATGTAAAAGATTTAATGAAAAATTAGTAAAGGACAAACAAAATGACTCCACTTCAAATCAAGGGCAGTGACACTAAGAAAGTAATTGTTGTTACAAAGTTTTCTCAGCTTCCTGAATATTTAGCAGAAAAAGGAATAGATTTTGACGAGGTTATTCCTCGTATTGATCACCCGGCGCAAATTCGTGATTGTATCGTGATTGGAGTAATTCCACTTCATCTTGCGGCCGAAGCATATCGAGTTATTGAAATTCCTCTACGAATGACTGATGAACTTAGAGGGCGTGATCTTACTCTTGACGAAATCAGATCTATCGCACGTAATCCTCGTAAATTTATGGTCTTTGAAGATTAATAAATCGGAGAAATAAAATGGGAGTAAAACATGTTCATAGTTACATACGACAGCGGTTAGGTAAGAATAGATCTTACATAGTATATCGCTGTTTGTATTGTTCTCATTACATAACACGTAAATTTGCATTAGGACGTGAGTGTTTATGTGATTGTGGAACAATATTTCATATGACAGCTAAAGATATTACTTTAGCTAAACCATTATGTCTAGCTTGTAGAGTGAAACGACGTAAAGATTTTGTTGATTTAAAAACTTTATTACTTCCTGAAATAGATTTTAATCCAGATGAAGTAATAGAACAAATAGATGAACCTGATGAATTTAATGAATCAAGTATAGATGATTTTGAATTATTATATGAACAAATGAAAGAAGAATTAGGAGAATAGTTATGGGAATGGATAAGAAAGATAAAATTAGAACCAGACTTAATTCAGTTATTTCTAAAGCATCTTCCTCAAAAAGAACTTTTCAAAGAACTAATGATGTTAGTCGTTTGAAATTTGATCTTCAGATGCTTCTTGAAGAACTTGATGCTCTAATGAGTGAAGCTAATCGTTATGTTGAAGTTGATACAACTAATTTAATTATTCCTTCAACAGAAAAATAATATGTTCAATCCAAAATATTTACTCTTAACATTTGATAATCTATTAACTATATTAGATAAAGAATTAAAAGAATCAAATGAAAGTCGTAGTGGTTGGGAAATGACAGAGGCAATAGAAATAGCTAATGAACTCCGACGAAGATGGAACCATTATCAAGACATTGCTGAGTCAGATCAGTAACGAAACAGTATTGAAAGAATATGATCACAATTGTGAGTTTAAAAGATTAGCTCGCAAACATTTATTCGATCATTCAATAGGAGCAATATATTATGACTCAGCATGTCAACGATGGGTTATTGAAAACCCGGGTGGAGATAGCTCGACAGAAATACGATTCTGCCCGTTCTGTGGAAAACTTCTCTGATTATGTAAGTAGTTTATATAAGTTAATTGATTTTAATTTAAATGATCATGAAGTAATAGTAATATGTGCAGCATTACAAATTGTAATTGAAAAACTTTTAATTAATAATTGTTTAATTAATGGTTTAGAATCATCATTTGATATAGCTGTAACATTTACACAAGGATTTGCTAAATCATTAAATGTTGTTTCAACTTTATTAGATAATAAGGAAACGGATGCCAAACTTAACTAATATTAATGATGATAATTATCGTATGCGGGCCTTATTTAAAGGTGAACCGTCTACAGGTAAATCTATTGCTCTTGCTAGTATGCCAGAGCCTATTTATGTATTTGATCTTGATGGTCGTATGAGATCTGTAGCTAATTATTATAGAGGAATCAAAAAAGATCTTACATACGATACATTCCGTAGGGATCAATTACAGTTATTTGCTGATAAGATAGATACTTTTATGAATCGTTGCCCATATGCAACGGTAGGAATGGATTCATTAACATTTCTTAGTGATATGATTTTAGCTGATATGCTTCAGCAGAGAGGAGTAAGTGGGGGAAAAACAGAACAAGGAAAAGGTAAAAAAGTAGGACGATTTAATGTTCCAGGATTAGAAGATTTCGGTGGAGAATCTGCTATTCTCACACAAGTTATTACAGCGTTATTATCTTTATCTTGTCATGTAGTTTTGACGGCACATGTAGTTACTGATCCAATATCAAAAACTAGCAAACGTAAATTACTCACAGGAGGGAGTAAAATAGCAGCAAAGATTCCAGGATACTTTGATGAAAAATATCATTTTACTGTAATGCCTGATTTTAATCCAGATAAATCTCCAGTATTTACTCTTATAACGTCTGCAACTGGAGATGATTGGGCTGGAACTGCATTAAATATTCCTAGAGAAATTAGTATAACTCATATAGGAAGATATGGAAATCCTGGATTGTATGATTATTTAATGTTATTAAACGAATACGGAATTGAACACCCAGAACAAAACCAACAGGCAACTTTAATAATAAAAAACAACGAACAGGAAAACAAAAATGCCAGTGATTAACATTAGTCGTGAAGATATTCTCAAGTCTAAAGTTTTTGATCCAGGTTGGTATGCCACAGAAGTTATTGGTGTGGATGAAAAAGAATCTAAGGCCGGAGATTCTACTAACTATACAGTAGAATTTAAAGTCATTACTGGAATCTATAAAGATGCCTCTCTTTACCGCCTCTTTAATACTAAAGGAATGGGATTCGCAGTTCCATTTCTTACTGCATTAGGCGTTAGTATAGGGGATCAGGGTCAGTCATTTGAATTAAACGCCACGATTGGGAGACGTTTAAAGGTTCATTGTTCTAATCGTTCATATGAAGGCAAGACTCGTAATGATGTTGATGATTTCGCTCCCATTGATGCTGATATTCCAGTTAATTAATTAAACTTGCCAGCGTGGTGGAATTGGTATACACAAGGGACTTAAAATCCCTCGGGATCTATCCCATAAGGGTTCGACTCCCTTCGCTGGCATTATTTTTAAAGGAGTAATATATGGGTGAATATGCTGATGACGCATTAGATCGAGAAATTAATGAATGGATTAATCCGGAAAATTATGGGGATGAATTTACTGAAGATTATAACCCAATATATAAATCAATATATAAAACCTGTAAATATTGTAAAAAATCAGGATTAATTTGGAACGAGTTTTATCCTCATAGATGGAAACTATTTGATCCAATTACTAGAAGTATTCATTCATGTATTAAACTAACATTAAATACGGACCCTTAGCTCAAATGGATAGAGCAATCGGCTCATAATCGATTGGTTCTGAGTTCAAATCTCAGAGGGTCCACTTATTTAATCATTCTTTCCATATGCTAATTTTACGTATTCCTTGCGTAGATAGGAATAGGAATGATTAAAAGCTGGAGGCATTAAGGCTTCAATAATGAACTAGGAATGTTATGTGGCCCCGAGTAATACCAGCAAAAATCGGGGCAATTTAAAGAAATAGTAATAATTCCAAAGGAAGAAATAAAATGATTACATCAGAAGAAATTAAAGAAGAACAAGAACCACTTGATGATGATATTGATTTAACAGAGGAATTTGAAGATGAAGATGATGACGATGATGATGAAGAAGATGATGAGGATGAATAATGCAAAAACTTTGGGTAATAGAAGTAGCTAAATTATCTTTAGCTCATAAAGAATTACAGATATTTAATGGAATGGCAGTATCAGGGCAAAGAAAATCAGGATGGAGCATACAAGATACTGCTAATAAATTTAATTTATCATTTGGTAAAGTAGCTCAAGATTTATCTTTAGCTGAAGCATTAAGACATTACCCTGAATTAGGAGAATTAGATAAATCTAAAGCATTACTTCAAATGAAGTTATGTAAACCTCAGACTATGTATAAAGAAGAAGAAGATATACTTATATGTGGAACGTATGATAAATTAAAAGAACTTCCTAATGATTATACATTATGTTATATGAATGATCTTAGGTTTGATCTTTTAACTAAAATATTTATGCATATGTCTTCAGATTCTTTTCTTTTATTTGATACTAATTTTATGGCTTGGCCAGAAGCATTGATTGAATGTAAACTAGCAGGATTTAATATCTCACCTTATCCTATAATCTTAATTCACCCGGCCCAATTATCCCAAACGCGATGGAGGCCACGATTAGATTATAAAATGCTAGCATTAGCAGTGAAAGGGAGTCCAACTTTATTAACTCAAAACACATCAGTATGGGACGGCCGGAGTGGATTACTTGAAAAAATAGCAGTTAGAGGAAAAATATTAGTATTCGGTATAGGAACTAACTATAATATTTTCTTTCAGGCGCGTCATCTTGGATGGAATTTTGGTGTAATAGATCCATCAGAAAATAAAATTAACGAACTTAAAAGATTACTAGGAGTAATATGATGGAATTATGTATTTGTGGTCATACAACAAAGGAACATGCCAAACCATATCTTATGGTTTCTGGACAACAAAGTATGGCTTGTATAGAATGTGGTTGTGTGAGATTTTGTTATGATAAAACTTATGCTATAGGAACTACCAATGAAGAAACAAAACCACTTGATTCATATGATAAATTGATAGAAGAAATAAAAACTTTATCGCGTAATAAAGCTTATGATTATGCTGAATTAAATAATAGATTTAGTAATTTTGAATTTGTAGCGGAACTTGTAAAGCATTTTTCCAACCCTATTGATCAAGTATTTGTATCATTTATAGGAACTAAATTAGCTCGTCTTTTTATACTTACTGGATCTGATAAAATAAATCCAATTAATGAATCAATTAGAGATAGTAGAATTGATTTAGCTAACTATTGTTTACTTTGGGCAGCGTATCATGATAAAAATAATAATCAAACATCATTTAAAAGTTGGGAAAAAAAGCATGAAAAAGAAATAGATACTTCAGGTATGGATATTAAAAATCTTACTGACCTTAGGTTAAAGTAAAATAAAAATGCAAGAAATAAAAGAAAAATTATTTAGTAAAAGAATTATAAATGAAATTACAGGTTGTTGGAATTATCCTAATAATAATTTAGAAAATTCTGGACACATAAGAATAGATAATAAGTTATATCTTGTTAGTAGAATATCAGCTGCTTTATTTTTAAATTTTGATATAACTTCTAAATTATTTGTTCTTCATAAATGTGATAATCCGGCTTGTTTTAATCCAGATCATTTATTTATTGGGACAGATGTTGATAATGCATGGGATAAAGTTTACAAAGGTAGAGCTAAAGGAAGATTTTCTAATGTAACTCATTGTATTAATGATCATGAGTTTACAAAAAATAATACTTATTGGTCTATAAATGATAATAGTTTTATACGAAGACAATGTAAAAAATGTTTAGAATATAGAAGATCCTTAAGAAAAAAGAAATCTGTATGATGTGGACAAGAGGAGAAGGGAATCCTAATGCTAAGATAATGATTATAGGAGAATACCCTTCAAAATTAGAAGCGGAGCAAGGAAGACCTTTTATTGGAGATTCAGGTAGATTACTAGATACATTTCTCAAAGAGGCAGGTATACAAAGGAGTCAAACTTATCTTACTAATGTAGTAAAAGTTTATCCACCAGCGCGCCGATTTGATAAGCTTAAAGAAATAGATATTAATTTAGAACAACAAGAAGAATTATTGTTTAATGAAATAAAAACAATAAACCCTAATGTGATAATTGCATTAGGAGAGAAATCTTTATTTCATTTAACAGGCAACAAAGGTATTACTAAATGGCGTGGATCTATTCTCACTACTAAAAAAGGATTACCAAAAGTAATACCAACTTTTTCTCCCTCAGCATTTGTTGGATATGGCGGAAACGATGAATCAGATAAAGCGTTTAAATACTATCAGAAATACATCACAATATTTGACTTTAAAAGAGCCGTGGATCAATCACGATTACCTAGTCTTAGATTACCAGAACGAACATTGCGAGTTGTTAAAAATTCGTCAGAATTATATGATTTTATCAGACGTAATGAGACTAACAAGCTTCTTTCAGTTGACATTGAATCACATAATTGCGTTCCAACGGCATTAGGATTAGCTTTTAAACCTAATGAAGCCATAAGTATTCCAATACTTGATGTATATAATCCTTTAACTTTATCTGGTATAGGAATTACAGAACTCACTACCATGTGGGTAATGATAGATAAATTATTAAGATCAAAAGACATACTAGGACAAAATTTTAAATTTGATGAAAGTAAATTACGTTGTATTGGATTAGAGATGAAGTTATTTGCAGATACTATGCTAATGAGTCATACTCTTAATCCTGAGTTTCCTCAATCTCTTGCATTTAATACCAGTATTTATACTGAAGAACCTTATTATAAAGATGAAGGTAAAGAATTTAACCCAAAGAAAGATCCGTTTTCTCGTCTTTTACTTTATAATGCTAAAGATGCAGCAGTTACTTTAGAAATTTATTATGCAATGCTTAAAGAATTAGAAGAAGCTAAACTTAAAGATTTCTACTTTAATCATGTGCATAAACAGCATTATCTATATTCAGAAATAGAAAGTCGAGGAATAAAAATAGATCTTAATCATCGGGCCGAACTTACTAAATTATATAAGACTAAATCTAAAGATAATGCAGACGCAATAGAAAAAATAATAGGATATCATCTTAATTTAAATGCTCATGCAAAAGTAGGTATTTTGTTATACAAGGCTATGGGATTTCCTGAACGAGAAGGAGTAGATGAAGATACTTTAGTTGCATTATTAGCTAATCATGCAAAGACAGAAGATAAGAGAAATATATTAAATCTTATTATTGATGGTCGTAAAATTAATAAAACTTTATCTACTTATCTTTTAGCTAAACCTGATTATGACGGAAGAATGAGAACTAGTATAAGAATTACTGGAACTGAAAATGCTAGAACATCTAATGCAATAATGAAACCTCCTGTCCGCCCAGAAAAATTAGGTATAGCTTTTCAAACATTAACTAAACATGGTAGTATAGGACCAGAAATCCGTAAATTTTTCATACCAGATCCAGGATATATATTTCTTAATGCTGATTTATCTCAGGCAGAAGCACGTATAGTAGCATTATTATCAGAAGATAAAGGATTATTAGAAGATTTTGAAAAAGAACGTGATGTTCATGCAAAAGCCGCGGCTATTATATTTGGAGGAAAATGGGAACAATATACAAAATCTGCTCATAACGGAAAAGAATGTAATGAACGATTTATGGGCAAAACTACCAGACATGCTGGTAATTATGATATGGGTAAAAATCGTTTAATGTTATATATAAATACAAGTGCTAAAAAATTTAATATTGACTTAACTATATCTGAATATAGAGCAGGTTTAGCACTAGATAAATTTCATAAAGCATATCCAAACATAAGGAAGGTATTTCATGCTAGAATCAAGCAACAACTTACCACAAACAGAACCCTTACAAATCCTTTTGGACGTATCAGAACTTTCTACGAAAGATGGGATTCCAGTTTGTTCAGGGAAGCTTATGCTTACATTCCGCAATCGACAGTTCATGATCACTTGGTCGGGTGTATGTTGCGAATACAACAGCGTGAGCCGAGCATACAATTTCTCATTGAATCACACGATGCCTTTCTTAGTCAAATTAATGAAAACGATCTCGACAGAATAGGATTAATAATACTAGAAGAATTTAGAACTCCTATTAATTTTTCTCGTTGTTCTATAGGAGAAGGAATGTTAGTAATTCCGGGCGAGATTGAAATAGGAACTAACTATAAGGATCTAAAGAGATGGAAATAAATTGGGACGTAATATCTCTAATAGGATCATTTCTTAGTGCATTTCTTATAGGATTTGTAATATATACTTTTGGCTATAATAATGGAAAAAAAGATACAGAAAAAAGTATTTCTAAATCTGTTGAACGATCAAAGCATAATGACCAATGACTCATTCATGGCTTATAGATCTAATGAAATCAGTAGATGCGGCTGAAAGCCCGCGTCCGTTCTTCTATTGGTCTGCTTTATCTGTAGTTAGTGCAATAGTTCGCAATCAAGTATATTTAGATAAGTTCATGTATAAGTTATATCCAAATATATTTGTTATGTTAGTTGCTAAATCTGGGTTGCGAAAAGGTGTTCCTATTAAGATGGCAAAAGAGTTAGTAACATTAATAGGAAATACTAGAATATTTGCTGGACGGGGTAGCATACAGGGAATTATTAATGAGTTATCAAAAGCACATACGCTCCCATCAGGTCTTATCATTAAAGACGCAACGGGCTTTATTGTGTCCTCTGAGTTCTCCAGTTCTTTCGTTCAAGACCCGCAAACGTTTACTTTACTTACTGATTTATATGATTCGGATTACAATTCGGGGGAATGGAAAAATGTTATTAAAGGGACAGGAACAGAAACTCTTAAAGATGTATCCCTCACTATGCTCTCCGCAACTAATCAATCTCATTTTAAATCTACCATATCGGACACTGATGTCTCAGGTGGATTTATAGGAAGAACATTAATAGTAACAGCAGATAAAAAGCAACAAGTTAATGCTCTTGTTAAACGACCATTACAGACATTTAATGCAGCAGATCATATAGAATATTTAAAAGAACTAGCTAAGCTTAAAGGTGAATTTAATTATTATGAAGATTCGGATGATATCTATGAAGCATGGTATACTAAATTTTCATCTGATATAGAAGATGCTGATGATAAAACGGGAACACTTGATAGGCTTCATGATCATGTATTAAAAGTGGCTATGCTGTTATCACTATGCCGTTCACCTGATCTACGAATACTACCGGAGGACATAATTAATGCAGTAAAGAGTTGTGAAATGCTTACATTAAACGTAAAGAAAACTATAATAGGATCTGGAAAAGGGCAAATGGCTCCGCAAACTGGAGCAGTTCTTACATTATTAATGAAACAGCCCGAATTAAAGATAGGAAGAAAAAGATTGTTACAGAGACTATGGGGGGATCTGGACGCTAATGAATTAGATAGAGTAATAGAAACTTTAATTCAAGCTGGAGCAGTTAAAGTATTTAGGGATGAAAATAAAGAATTAAGTTATGAATTAAAACAAGAGTTTTATGATCAATACCGCAGCATGAAAGGGGGAAAAACGTAATGCCTTTTAAGAGCGAAGCACAAAAAGGTTGGATGTATGTAAACAAGCCAGAGATGGCAAAAGAATGGCAGAAAGAAACACCTAAAGGAAAAAAGTTACCTAAAAAAGTAAAGAAGCCAAAGGGGAAGAAATGAAATATATATTACCCTTAATTATAGTTCTTTTAATATCAAGCACTTCATTTGCTCAAATTAAGATTGATCAAGATTTTTTAGTTAACTTAGGATTAATGACAGTTAAAGTAGATAATGTTGTATTACCCATTGGAATGAAATTAAGAGTGTTTGCTGTAGATACTATTACTAATAAAACTGATATTCCTAAATGGTCAACATCTAGTTCTGTTATGGCTATAGTAATTCCTGATGATCCAAGTGGTGTAACAGCAATAGTTATTCCTAAAATAATTAAAGGTTTATTTAGAGTTTATGTTAAGGTAGGTAACTTACCTAGACGTGAAATTAGAATTCAAATAGTTGATAGTATTAGAACAGGTTATATAGCAGTTGGTGAAGCCATTAAAAAATGACTAATTCAATACCAGTTAGAAAGAAACGAGGATTTTGGTGTAAACTAGGATTTCACAAATGGATTAGAAAACATACATGGTCAAAAGAAGTATGCGAAAAATGTGGCCGTGTAGCTCCAGAAAAGGATGTAAATTATTATAGATATTGGAGATAATATGATAGGTAAAGTAAAGAAATTGCATGATACCTTTGGATTTATACGAGATTCAGATAGCATTGACTACTTCTTTCACATGAAAGAAACTCATAACTTTAATAAGTTAGATACAGGAGATACGGTAGAGTTTGATTTTATAGATACTCCCAGAGGTAGACGAGCTGTAAATGTAAGGCACGCTAAAGTATTTAGTGGTTTAGGTGATATAAAAGAAAATGGTATATAAACCATCTGGGCCTCAAGATGAAGAAATTATAGAAGAACAACTTACAAGAATAGCTATGATTACGGTAACTTTAAGAAAATTAATTAATCATGTTCATAGAAGTCACAATAAAACAGAGGGATTAAGTTGGCAAAATTGTGATAATGAATGGTGTTTAAAAGCTCATAATGCCTTAGAAGGACCAGCTAAAAAAAGGTTATAAAATGGCAGACACAACCACTGAAGAAGGAATAGGTCAATTATTTATATATCATTCTCCTATAGGAACTCAACCAGATAGATACAATTGGTTAAGAAATAGTGCAAGGGAGTTAGCAATAGGTATATTACATAGATGTCCTAATTCGCGTGAAAGATCATTAGCTATTACTAAACTTCAAGAGGCTATAATGTGGGCAAATGCAAGTATCGCAATTAATGAATAAAGTTATAGGGGGATATAAGAAATAAATCTTACGTCCCCCTATAATACTATCTAAATTTTCTATTACTTCTTTTAGCTCCACCAACAGATTTATATTCTTGATATTTTGTAGGCATCCATGCCTGTGCTAATGGTCGTGTGATAGGATTAACATTAAGTATTGCACGGCTAATAGGTTTTATATCCTGATCACTAATAGATTTAACTGAACCATAAATTAAATTAGCTAAATCTGATAAAGCAACAGGAGCTAATCCAGCTAAGAAACTATTTTTATCACCTGAAATCCCAAGAATTATATCAGCAGGTATACCTAATGCAAATGACTGTAACATATTATCAGTAAATCTATTAACTAAACTATCCCAATCACTTCCTTCTTCAATACCTGCTAAAGATTTAACACCAGTTTCTATAGGCATCCTACTAAAATATTCTCCACGTCGTTTTAATTTATCTTCGACTGCATTACCTATATCTCCCTCAGCTGCGCCACGAATAGTTCCTGAAATAGTTTGTTTAACATCTCCAGTAAGTTCTCCAAATAATTGTGATAAAATAATTAACTTACCTGCTGTAATAACTCTTTGTGCAGGGGGCATAGACATAAGAAAATCTTTAGTATGTTTTGTTTGTTCAAAAGCATATCTTTGAAATGTAGTAAGAGCTTGAACTAACGGATGTTGTGCTGACCATTCTGCCGGCAATTTACCAGGATCAGGTAATCCTTGAGACAATTCAGATACTCTAGCCCCTGCTATTTCTATTTGTTTAGGAGTTAATAAATCCTGTTGTATTAATTTAGTTGGATCAGCTTCTAATAATACTTGACGTGCTTCTGATTGCCAAAATTTATTAGTAGGATTATTCTTTAACTCTCTAAATATAGTTTGTGCATACCCCTTTCCTGCCCCATAAGATATAGTTCTAGCTAAATTCTCTCCAGCAGTTATTCCATATGCTTTACTAGGATTAAATTTACCTTGAGATAATCCTAATACTCCTGATGTAACATCATATAATGCACCAGCAGCACGAGCATCTCCAGATAAAGTATTCCAGTCAGCAGCAGCTTTACCTAATGCACTTACATAATTATTAATACCTACTCTCATAATAGTAGGAACTTGGTTATTAATATTACTAATCCAAAACATAGGTAAATGCGCCCAAGCCATAGCACCTGATACAGCATTATTAAATTTAACATATTCAGGTCTAGGACCTTGACCTCTCTGTAATAAATCTTCCATTATTCCAAATGCCCGTTTAGGATCTGTAGTTTGATTTATTAAATCTCTAATTGGAGACTTAGATTCAGCTAAATCTTTAGGCCCATAAATTCGTGCAGTTTCTAATCTTTTTGCCCAATCATAATGATGTTCCATCCATACGTTAAGATCAGTTCTGTATCCCTCTATTTCTCTAGTTCTTGCATGTTGTGGACCTATTAATTTTTCGCCATATCTACGTGTTCTAATATCATATAAATTTTGCATAGCCCTATCTATGATAGCAAAATTCTTACTACCACCTTCAGCTATAGCTTCGAGATAATCATTACCATGTCTTTTTAAAGAATTAGCAATTCTTCCAGCAGCTTCTTCTGGTAATCCTTCTTTCATTATAGCTGCTTTAGTAGTAGCTGTATCATCCCACATTCCTTTAGGATATCTTATTGGGGCATAGTTAGGACGTTCTTGAAATGGAACTTTTTTACCTTCAGCATTAATCATAGATAATCCCAAAGTTTTAGCATCTTCTACTCTAGAAATATCTATATTCTTTTTATATTCAGTTATAGCATTAGCTACTTTAGGGTTAATAGGAGACTCAAGTCCATTAGAAGCACGATGAAAATTATCTATCTCTGATTTAGTAAATCCTTTAGTAAGATTAAGTAATTCTTCATCCCAGTTACCTGCTTTAGAACGTATAGCTGTTCTACGTTTAGCTTCCATTAATGCTAATTGTTTTCCAGCCGGCCCGAGTAATTCTAATTCCTTTTCTCTTGATGTAGCAAATCTATCTACAGCTTTACCTAAAAATGAATGATGCCATATATTTAATAAATTTTGAACTACACTAGCTGGAGGTTCTTTACTTACTATATCTAATGCATTAGCTATATCAGGATGTTCTGTTTCTAATACAGGTTTAACGGCCTTAAGTATAGCAGTAGATTGATCATCAGCTGGATTAGCTTTAGGTATTTTCTTTCCTTTAACAGCCTTAGTTATTATATTTACTTTAGCTGAAGTAGGAACTTTAGCTGCTGTTAGTTGAGCATCTAACTCACGTATAGTAATTTCGTCAGGTGTTAAGGGTTTAGGTCTATTCTTTAATGAATTAGGAATAAGAGCATCAAATACAACAGCATTAGTTTGTGGTGGACGAACTTGATTAGGTAATGCTGAAAACATAGGATCAACTGCTAATGTATCTCTAGGCTGCAATCCAAATTGTCCTGTATTATATGGCTGAACAGGAGAAGGTTTATTTCCTACAACTCCTGATTCAAATGAAGTAGGTCGAGAAGTATTTAATTTAGGGATTCCAGAACTAGATTCAACATCACCTATCCAATTAGGTAAGTTAATATTTGTATCACCATAAGAACGGGGATTAATTCGCGGAGCTTGAACTGGAAGTGGATTTCCTCTAGCTGCTCCTAATGCTCCTAATGCTAATCCAGAATTTGATAATAAAGCATTACTTACTGTTTCATAATTTGGTTTTTCGTATGCTTGTTTTGTAGATTCAATAGCTCCTGGAGTCATTACACCAGCGCCGATTAATCCAGCAGCGGCCGGATTTACTGTAGCTAATGCACCTATTCCTAATCCTATTGGAGAAGATACGGGACGAATTACTTTATCATATGCTTCTTGTGCTATTTCTCTTGCATAACGATCAAATGATCCTCTATCTATAGCTTCTGGTGATAATTCTTGACCTGATTTACGTGTATAAGGTAAAGTTATATCAGGTAAAGTAGGTTGCTGCCCTACATCTAAAATATCTTTAATAGATGTTAGTCCCATAGAAGGACCAGGTAATCCAGTAGGCAATGGAATAGATTTTAACCGATCCCACCAATTAGTTTGCTGTTTAGGTTCAATAATAAGTTCAGTAATAGGTTGTTCAATAGAAGAAATAGAGGGAACAGACCTCTGTCCCCCCATTAATTTAAGTTCTTTTATAACATCTTCAATATCAATATCAGTAGGATCATTAGGTTTATTCCAATCAAAGGTATAGTTATTTCCCTGATATGTGAATTGATATTTTCGGGGTGATTGAGGCATTATTTCACCCGTTGAATATTATATTTACTTGTTCCTACTCCAACAGATTGACCTAGATATTCTTGAACTAGTTGATCTCTTAACTTAATAAATGCTTTATACTCATTAGCTAATTGAGTTCGTTCAGGAAATGGAGCATTATATAAATCTTTATCTTTACCCCAATCCCTAATACTAACTGCACCTAATTTCTTATCTACTGTTATAAATTTAGCAAATTGAGGATACTTAACTAATATCTGTTGAGTAGCAGCATCTTCAGCTTTAGTTTTATCTGCTACACCAACTGGTTCAGTTTTATTAGTTTTTCCTAATCCAATAGGACGTTTCTCACCAGTATCATAATTATAATCATACTGCATACCAGTTTCATCAGTAATAGTTGTATGTCTTTCTCTTGGGGCCTGAACTGGTCGTGGTTGAGATCCAGGAACTATTTTTGGATTATTAGGATCTCTAACATCAAACATACCACCAGATGAGTTAATAAACGGCGAGGGAATTCTATTCTGTCCAGTTTTTTCTGCTCTAATTCTATTAGATTCAGCATTTTGTCGTGCTATGTCAGTAGTTTCTCTATCTCTCATCATCTGTCTACGATAATTCATAGCTTGATTAGCACGAGCTAAGTTATCTGATTCAATAGCTGCTTGATTACCTAATGCAACAGCTTGTTTCTGCCAATCACCTTCTCGCTGTTGTCTAGGAATTTCCATATAACTAACAGCAGTAGATAAAGGATCTCTACCTTGCATACCAGCAGCAGTTCCAGCTAATGCAGCTAATAAACGAGATACTTTAGAAGTAGGTTCTCTTGTAGGAAATCTAGCAAGATGTTCTTGATATTTACGAAGAATAGGTGTATCGGGAATATCATACTGATCTGCTATACTATTTTCAGACCCAGGAGAAGATACTGGAAAATAGTATTTAAGAGATGAAAGAGAACTAGGATCTCTAACATCAGCAACTGGATTAAACATGCTAGCAAATCTATTAGCATATAAATCTTCAGGAGAGAATCCGTATGGCATTTTATTTTCTCTCCTTACCATCCATAATTAGGAACTGATCTACCAGGCATAGTGTTACCTGATTGAGATCTACCTAATCCAGTTAATGCCCCAGTAACGCCACCAACAGCAGAAGGAATAATATTACTCCACCAATCAGGTTGCTGTGCTATTTGAGAACGCATAGCAAGATTCTGATTTATATCTCCAGTTCCCTGTCCTAATCCTGCAAGATTCATAGCCCTAAGATTCTGAAGTTCTCCAGATCCACCACTCTGATATAATTGACTCAAACTTCCAAGGCCAGATAATCTACCACTCTGTTGTGCCTCAATTAAAAATCTTTCATTAGCTGCTTGTTGCGCTCTATTTTGTGCATCAATTCCAGCTCCAGCATTTCCAGCAGCAGCAGATGCCTGATCAACTCCTAATAATCCTCCAGCAGCAGATAATCTATTTCCAGTTCTAAGAGAATCAATATTTGTCATTCCACCTAAACCAGCTAATCTACCTTCTCTAATTGCATTAGCTAAAGCTGTTTCTGTATTGAGATTTGCTGCTCCTGCCTCTTGCGCACCTTGTCTGCCGAGTCTATTCATCTGGGCTGCAAGTCCTACATTGTATTGACCTTGCAGGGCATTCCCTCTGCCCAATTCTCGCTGCATTGCCTTATATATAGCAGGAATAGACGCATTCCCTTGACTTCTAAAATTAGCTGCATCAGTTCCAGAAAATCCTCCAGATCCTGCAAAATCTTGATAACCACCATATGCACCAAAATCACCACCAGTTTTTCCTATATCTGAATATATACCTCTAGGTTCTGAAAATAAAGGATTGCCTGCTATATCAGTAGAAGTTCCTCCTGATCCAGAACTAGATCCAGGACCATAAATTCCTCGCAAACGAGCAGCATCTTCAGGACTAATATATCCTGTTTCATTTCCTTGAGTATATGCATTCCAAACTTGTTGTCTTTCTGCATCAGCTTGAGGTTGAATAACATCACGACGATTAGTTACATCTTGATTAAATGCATTATAATTTGCCGCAGTAGTAGCTTGTTGTGATCTTAAATCTTGATTAACTGCCTTTGTATCACTTTTACCCATGAATCAAAGCCTCTCCATTACAAGCTTTAAATCCAAAATGCTTTTTGAGTAGTTTAGAAAAATCGGGATCTTTAATAAATGCATGTAATTCTAAATTCTGTAATCCTTCAGCTAAAGACGCGAATTTTAGTAACTCAATAAGCATCTGAGCCTTGATCCGTCGCGGCTGATCAAGATCCATCATCATTACTAATTCACTAATAGGTTTAATCATGCTTACCGCAATAACTTTTCCATCTGAATTAGTAACAACAGCATCAATAATAGAGGAATTAAAATCTGGGCATCTGAAATCGTCTTCGTAGTATTTTTGATGTAGCGAAATGATCTCATTGTTATCCCCTATTTCCATCGGGCGAATGATTAATCCGTTGTTTAAGTGTTTCAAGTTTTGCATCTAAATAGTCTCGTCTTACATAAATTTTATCTAGTTGTTCACCATTAAATTTATGTGCTATACAATTATCTTTAATAGAATCTATTCTAGCATCTAATCTATTACCTAAAGTTCCTATATCTTTCTTTAGTGATAATAAAGTATCATCAGTTCCTTTAGACCATTTAGTAAGAGATATAATTATTAAAGCAATAGTGAGGGCTATTTGAAATAAACTGTCCCATCCTGGCATTATATTTACTCCACATAAATATGATCCATACGGACCTGAATATGAAAATGCTCATTAGGTCCGTTTTCGTTTTCTAATAAAACAGTAAACTGAGAACCTAACGCGCTTTCTAACGCGGATTTTACTTTAATCTTAATGTCAGACTTATACCAATTAGAACGAATATCTATAGCTAAAAATGTATAATGTTTACTTCCTACCATATGAGTCCCATCACTACCTGATGTAATCATGATGGGGTATTGTTTAGATAATTTATTTATAACATATAATATACGGCATAATGCAGAAGTAAACCCTCCAAACTTAACATCAGATTTACAAACTACCATACTATATTAACCTTAGCTCCAGCTGTCCAACCTCCGGCGCCCCAATTTCTACCAGCTGTTCCAGTAAATACAAGATTTTTCCATCTCTGGGCTATTTCAACTTGAATACTTGACATATTAGCACCAACAGAAACAGTCCCAGTTTTTCCAGATGGAATCTTAGATAACATATTAGCAGCTTCTTTATCTAGAGATTCCAATATACTCATTTGGTTACTACTGTTTCTGTTACTGATCTTAAAAATCCTGATGCACCTAATCCTAATTTAGGTAATTCCTGTTGTGCAAGTTTTAAAGCTTCATCAGCAGTTATACCAGGAATTTTATCAAGAGCTATAGTAATAAATTTTTCAGCCTTAGCCCCTGCATTAACTGGAATACTTGCCTTAATTCTTGTGGCAGCCCATTCTTCTGTTGCAAGTATAGCATCCTGAATATATTTTTCTAACTTAGCCTGATTTTCAGCACTTACTTGTAAATTAAACTTATCAAATATTTTCTTTAATATAAACGGCAGAGCTGCTGTAATAGTTATAGTAACAATAGTAAAGAGTAATTTAATTAATTCATCCAAAAGGGGTTCCATGATCTCTCCTAGCGTTCTGAGTAAACTATTCTAGTTCCTGGGAATTTATATTCATCAACTTTATAAAATCCATTTTGCCATTCTATATTTACACCTTTATCATCTAATACAATAGAAAATGCTTTGTTATCACATATACCGGAATAAACACGTAAAGCATTAGAGAAACTTTTAACAGGGGAATTATTCCAACCTGAATTAACAAAAGTATAATCATACCTAAAACTATTAGGAAAGAAATTAACTCCTTGAATCCAAGCTTTAAAGCATTCTAGTTGTTCTCCTGTTGGAATCTGTGAATATAATCCCTGCTGATAATGAAATGTTTCTGGTCCAAATAAAGTAGTTAATAATCCTTTAGCTCTCCATTTACTAGGATCATTTTCTCTACGTCCTGCTTCAAATTCTTCACCTGAACCAATAGGTTCATCAGATATACAAGGTTTATTAACTATATTTTTTAAATCTAACATCTCTTTTACATGACGAACATGACGCCACCCATTATCTCCATCTGTTCTATCTGCATGACAAGTTATATAATCTCCTTTACTACTTGTATCTTCAAAATCATTACTTGAACCTTCAGAACAAATTAAAGATATAGGAGTTAATAATGCTTGTTCATGTAACCACTCAGGATCAGCTTTTTGTGCTACTCCATGAAATGGCTCATTAAATATTTCTAATACTGAATTATTATGTTGTTCACATATAGAACTTACTTCATTACAATGTTCCCTTTGATCAAATTTAGGTAGTAATTCAGTATCAGCTAATGCAACTATTTCAACATATATACCATAAGGTTCAGCCAAAGATAAAAATGGACTTAATGCAGGAACAGTATCTTCGCGATACATTTTCATCCATGATAGCATCATAAATACACGAATCCAATTAATCTTATTATCTTTATAAAACTGAAATAATCCTTTTATATCTTTCTCACCTGTATAAAGTTGTATAGATGAAAAACTAGATATACCGATTGGAAAGAATCTAGTTTCCCCTGCATAAAAATTACTTCCAACAATACTTAATTTACGCAGGGTTTGTGATAAAGGGGGATCTGGTATTATAGGTTCAGGATTAGGATCAGAATTAGATGCCCAGATCACCCGGCCTGATTTAGAATAAACTATCAACTGTCCAGAGTTAGTTATATTTAACTCATACTGTTTATCAGGTGATACAATTTTATCACTCATTACATTACCTCAAACGATATATTGAATTTTATTGAAGTATTAGCTGCTGACGCTGCCCATGTTGTTGCAGCAAAATCTAATCTAACAGATATAATCTGAGAACCAGATGTAGTATAAACATAACATACACCTTCAACCCCATTATCTGTTCTCCATCCAACAACCTGAACAGATTGTTTAGATTTATACCCTTCTGGTATAAGAATTTGTAATGTAGTATCTAATACTCCTGCTACTGTAGTTCCAGCAAGAGATATGTTGATACTCATTCTATAACCGATTAACGTATATTCAAATATCGGCCCGGATGATAAAGGAACAGCCCAAGTCATAGCGTTATTAGCTGTAAAATCAGCAGCATCTAATCTTTCTTTCGTATTAAATTGACCTAGCACTGCTATTTCATTAGTAGTAGGAGTTAATTCTGTTTGAAGTGAACTTACAGATTCAGATATAAGTTTTAATGCTTCATATAATTGTGGGTAATCATTACGAATTGATGCAATTAATGTATCAAAAGTAGTTTTATTAAGAATTACTACGCTCATAATGGTTTACTTTCCCATATCTGTTGGCCAAATAATAATAATCTATTAACTTTAAAATATTTATCTACTGTAACATTAGTTCCCGAAAATATAATACTTCCCTTAACTATATTTAATAATTTATCTAAATCGTCATAAGTAGATGCTAATGTAATTGTTCCTAAAGATACTTCTGTTCCACCTTCAGTCCAATATGATAATGTAATAGTTCCAGATCCTAATGCTCTAACCCTTAAATAATTATAATGTCCTACTCCTCTTTCACCATGAGCAGTTATTAATGCTGTGGCAAATGAACTAGGATATGCTGTATTTCCAGCAGCATAAACATCATAATCATTGTATCTCGCTGCTACTAATTTATATATTCCTTTACCAATAATAAATATAGGTAATGAATCACCAGATGAAGTAATAGCATTTATCCCTGACATAGTAGAAGCTGAACTAAATTTCCAGGTTGACCATTTTATATCATCAGGTGTTATACCATCAGAAATATCACCAAATAAAAGTTGAATTACTACTGATCTAACTGTATAAGTAAATATTGAAAATATATATATTTCCTTATTAATGGGATCTATAATTATTTGAGTTTTATTAAATGAAGATCTAGTTATTGATGTCCATACATTTTTTACATTTTTAGTTAAATTAATTGTATTAGCTCCATCAAATAATATTAATCCAGATTTATCTGCAAATATAATACTATCTACAGAACTATTTGGGACCCCAAGAATTTGTGCTATTCCAAAACACTCAGTTCCAATTCCTTTAGTTAAAGAAACTAATGGCCATGTAGTTGGAACATCTCCATTATCTTGAGTTATATAAGAACGACTGGATTTATATATATATAAGGAATTATGAAATTCAGTTGCATTCTTTACTCCACCATATTCTTGGGGATCTACAAGAATAAAACCATCAGCTGAATTAAAAGACTCTACATCACCAGGAAGTGAAACACGTATTATATTTTTATTAGCATATTCCCCACCAACTAACATTCTATTCTGATAGTTAGTGATAAATACACCACCTGGAATAGTTTCAAATAAATCAAATAAATAATCAGCAGAATCAACTAATTCTGAATCATAAAAATCTACATCAGCTAATACTGTAGTAACATTACCAGCTACTTCAGCAACAAAGAAATATTCATAATCAAGAGGATTTCCTGAATATGATAGTATTCGTTTAGTTACTAAAATATGTCTTTTAGTTGTTCCGGTAGGGCCAACTGGAATTACTGATAAACTAGCTTTATGTGCTCCATCATGAGCAAATAATGTTGGAGTAAAAACTGTTGCTACCATAGGACCAGGAGCAGTTATAAATCCTGTATCAATTTCAGCTGATACTGCCCAAAGTCTATTACCTGCATCAGTTTTAGTGAATACTGAACCATTAACTATTGTAACTCCTGCGGCTCCTGTAGGTCTAGCTCCTGCTGCTAATCTAAAATTAGTTCCATCATACATATAAACATTACGACCATTATCTCCTAATTCTCTATTATGAAAAGTTATATAACATCTATCATAAAAATTACATAAAGAAAAATCTGTCCATGCCGCGCCGGCATCTGAAAATATAGGAAGTGCTAAAGATACAGTCGTATCATATAATTCATTAGCAGCAGTAGCAACTATAACTCTATCAACTCCAGCTTTACGATAAATATGAGTTCTAATTATAATGGGAGCTCCTGCAATAGCTATATGAGTATTTAAACCATACCTTGTTTGAAGTTCACCATTCTCATATCGTAAATTATGAGCAACAGTTTGATATTCTTTTGGACAAGTAGCATCAGGTCCATCACAAAATAAACCTTTAAACGAAGATAGATTAATAGGTGGATGATCTCTCATCGCGTTAACCTACCTGAATATTTACGATTAAATCCAAAAGGTTTACGTCGTGCTGGTAGTGCCTGTTGATTTCTAGCTGCCTGATTTAATAATTGACGTAAGTATTCTAAAGCTAATCCATTGAGAGAATTACCTCTAGTTTCATTTCCACCTAAATATTGTGCAGCTATAGATGCTGTTCTTGTTGCTAAATAATTTAATGCACCAACAAGAGGAATAGAATCTCCTGCCGCAGTAATATCTGGTAATATTTTACGATATTTAATCTGAACTGATCTAATAGTTGTAGCCCCAATAAACTTAATTTCTTGTTCTCTCCAAGCCCAATATCCTAATGTTTCTATAGCAGTAGCATTAGGTTCAAAGGATTTTTCAATCATTTCTATATATTCATCAGATGAACCAGATAATTTTTCAGATAAAGTTATAG
>Ga0315273_10001673_pt1 | contig 25424 bp, 18 predicted proteins | sample YL17G02_0_MG_FD_205753 | JGI IMG/M metagenome (GOLD analysis project Ga0315273, IMG submission 205753) | Sediment microbial communities from Yellowstone Lake, YNP, Wyoming, USA - YL17G02_0 | ecosystem: Environmental > Aquatic > Freshwater > Lake > Sediment | place: USA: Wyoming | collected... | reverse complement strand
GAAGCTCTTCGAGAAGAGCTGCCCGCCGATCACGACGTTCCACCGCATCGCAAAGATCCCGATGAGCGTGAGCGTGCCGGCCAGTACGTAGATGGCGCGTCTGGCGGACTCCTTCATCCTCACCAGCTGCGTCACCCCGATCATGGCAATCGGCAGCACGGTCCCCAGGAGAATCTGCACGACGATCTGTGAGGTGAACAGCTTGGTCTTCACCATGAAATCGAGCGCCCGGAACGACTCATCCGATTCGTAGATGCGCTGGATCAGGTCCACCATCTCGAGCGTGAAATCGACGACGAAGGCGTAGAACAGGTACGTGGCAATCGTGTCCACGCACTTCATGTCGACGGTGACCTTCCGGTACCAACACGTCGCGAAGTACATCAGGAGAATGCACGCGATGCCCGACGTGATGGCGGAGAACAGGAACACGATGGGCATCAGCGGCGTGGACCACCACGGATTCGCTTTGATCGATCCGAAGATAAACCCCACGTAGCCGTGCAGCAGGAAGGCCGACGGGATTCCGATGACCGTGAGCGTCTTGCCAATCCGGTCGTCGAGCTTGAGCGCCGAGTCGCTGATGTTGTCCGACCAGAGCGCCATCGCCCCGTAGACGATGCGCAGCCACCCCTGGCTGGCCCGCCATTTAAGGACGATTTCCTTGCGGTAATCGAGCCAGATCTCGAGCACGAGCACGACCATGAGGTACCAGAGGTAGACGAAGCCGAACATCGCCATGGCCGACGTCGTATGCGGGGTCAGGTACATCTCGAGCGATCGCTCGGGATGGCCCAGATGCAGCTGTAAGGGCAGCGGCGCCACCAGCAGGAACGCCAACGCGGTCAGCAGCGCCAGCCGGTAGGTCGGCTTGACGGCCTCCACGTTAAAGACACGCTCCAACGAGGCGAGGATGAACGCGCCGGCGACCAACCCCGTGATGAACGGGTAGAGCACGATGAGGACGCTCCACTGCAACTCGATCTCGTTCGGGTAGATGAACCCTTCCACACCGTTCATAGTCGTCGTCTCCTACCGAACCGAGCCATCGAGGCCGCTGTAGTACATCTTGGAACCCGTGGCCATCTGGGGCTTCAACACCTGCACCTTGTGGTCGCGGAGAAAGGCGTGAATCGGGTCCCTGGGATCCTTGAGATCCGCCAGTGTGCGGGCGCCAGTCGGGCACGTCTCGCAGCAGGCGGTGGTCAGGCCCCTGGTGATCCGGTGATAGCAGAGCGAGCACTTGTCGACCGTCTCGGTTCGCCGGTCGATGAAGCGGCACCCGTACGGGCACGCCTGCACGCAGTACCGGCAGCCGAGGCAATACGTCTTGTCGACCAGCACCACGCCGTCCGGGCTCTCGAAGGTCGCGCCCACCGGGCATACCTGCACGCACGGCGAGTGCGTGCAGTGGTTGCACAGCTTGGGCACGAAGAACATCTTGAGGCTCGCACCGGTGACTTCGCGCTCGTGGAACCCGGCGTATCCGCCATTGGGCGATTCGACGCGAGGGTGCTCGATGTCGGCGGTGTCGACGACGTAGCGCTCCACCCACGTGCGGAAATTACCGTCCTCGAGCAGCACGTCGTTCTCGGTCTTGCAGGCGCGCACGCACGTCCCGCAGCCGATGCACTTCTCGATGTCGATCGCCATCCCCCACCAGTGGTCTTTCGTGTTGTAATTCGGCGCGCTCTCAGGCGTGCCAGCCAGCACGTGCTCCCAGGCCAGGGCAGCCGAGGCGGAGAGGATGAGAAACTTGCCGGTCTGTCCGAGAAAGGTTCGTCGGTCCTGGTTCATCGCGGGGCCTCGTCAGGAGATCTTCGGGCTGTGCGGCTGGACGTGGCACGCCGTGCACGGGCCTTCGGGTGCGTGCTCGGCCGGATCCACCTGCGGGAACGTTTTCGGTTTGGAAATGCTCGCCGTGTGGCAGATGACGCACGTCTTGCGCGGGTCGGGTTTCTGAGGCTTGACGGCGGACGGATTCTCCGCCTGCGCATGCGATGCAAGGGCCCCATGGCAGGACTCGCACGCCACCCTGGCGTGCCGTCCCTTGGCGCGGATGTCGGCCTGTTCGCTGTGGCACGCCACGCAAAGCGCCTGCCCGGCGAATCGTATCGGGTGGTCCATGTTCTGCTGCAGAGCGCCCGGGTTGTAGGGGCCGAGCAGGCCGTAGTTGCGCGGCACGAAGATCGACCGCAACAGCAGAAACGTCATGATGCCGACCACGAACAATCCCGCCATTCGAACCAGATGGCGGTAGTCGCTAGGGCGTGGCTCCATCAGATCCTCCGACAATACACGCGATCCGAGCCGGGTCTTCGACGCGGCGCCCGCCTTGGGGGCACCGACCGCCTGCACGACAGCAAACGGCCCTGGAGCTCTCGGCTCACATGACCCAAGTCCGCAGAACAGGCCGCGATAGCGCAGTATAGTGCAAGCGTCAGACCAATCTCGAATCCCGAATCCCGACTCCCACTCCCGACTCCCACTCCCTGACCGCGCCAACCCCCAATCCCGAATCCCGCCTGCCACGCTGGAGCGTGGCGATCCCAGGCTCGCAACCGCTCGGACAGTGATCCCGACCGCTCGGACAGTTGGTCAGCGTGACACTCCTGGGATCGCCGGGCTCCCCGACTTCGCTCGTTGAGCTTCGTCGAGGTCTCGCCGTAGCGCTGCTCGCGGAGGCGGACAGCCCGGCCACCACTCCCGACTCCCGCTCCCTGACCGCGCCAACCCCCAATCCCGAATCCCCAATCCCTAGTCCCCAACCCCCAATTCCTAATCCCTGCCCTGCCCCGCCCGGCGGTTCCAGAACAGGTAGGCGGGCACACCCAGGAGAATGATCGCCAGCCCGTACATCGCGTTGGCAAACTGACTGACCAGCGCGTTGACCGAGATGAAGAGCGCCGCCAGTACGAACAGGATCGGTGTGACCGGATACCCCCACGTCCGGTAGGGCCGCGGCAGATCGGGACGTGTGCGACGCAACACGATCACGGCCGCCACCGTCAGGCCGAAGAAGATCCACTGGCCGAACACGACGAAGTCGGCCAGCGTACTGAACGTCCCGCTGACGCTCAGCACCATCGCCCAGAAACCGGTCGCCAGAATCGAGACGTGCGGCGTGAGGTAGCGCGGATGGATGGCGCCGAATCGCTTGAAGAACACGCCATCGCGGGCCATGGCGTAGAACACGCGCGGCGCGGTCAGGATATTCCCATTGGCGGCGCCTGCGATCGAGCACAGGATGACGAGCCCGAGCACCGTGGCGCCCAGCTCGAACCCGGCCGCCGACATGGCTTCGCTGGCGACCCGTTGCGCGCCGACGAGCCTGTCGAATGGCAGGACGTAGAGATACGCGAGGTTGGCCGCCAGGTAGAGCGCGATGATGACGAGCGTGCCGGCGAACAGCCCCAACGGCAGGCTGCGCTCGGGGTTCTTGATTTCCCCCGCGCTGAAGCTGACGGCCTCCCATCCCTTGTACGCCCACAGCGCCCGCTGCAGCGCCAGGCCGAATCCGGCGAACAAGGCCGCCGTCATCGGGGGCGACGGCGGCTCGACAAACCTGGCCGGATTGCCGTGCGCGAGCGCCAGGATGCCAATCGACACCGCGAGAATCGCGGCGAACTTGATGAACATCAGGAGGTTCTGCACCCGGGCGCCCCAGCGTGTCCCGGCGTAGTTGATCGCCACCAGGGTGGCGATCAGCGCAATGGCCACCGACTTGGTGCCGAACGTCGAGAGCGGGCCGGTGAATTGCGGCAGGTACTTTTCGGCGAACGCCATCGACAGCGTCGCGATGGCGCCCGAATCAATGACGAGAAACAGTGTCCAGCCAAACAGGAACGCGAGGGGCTTTCCGAACGCCTCGCGCAGGTACACGTACATCCCGCCGGCCTGCGGAAAGGCCGCGCCCAGTTCCGAGAAGGCCAGCGCGCCGAAGAACGTCAGCACGCCGCCGACGATCCACACCGTCATCAACAGCACCGGCGACTGGACGTACCCGGCGATGGCTGCCGGGACGATGAAGATCCCCGACCCGATGACGGTGCCGATCAGGATTCCCATGACGTCCACGAAGCCGAGCACCCGCGGCAACTCCCGCGGAGGTTCGGCCGGACCGGTCGGGTCGAGTCGGTGCGTCATGGTCGGTCGCTCCTCGCTCCTTCTTCACTGCGCTGACGACGCAGGCATATCACGTGCTTCGACTCGCAATCACTGTTGCGTGTTCTTGCGAGACCAACCAGCCAAAGCGCTCGCTCAGCACTTAGTCCTGAGGGAATAGATTCGTCATCGAACGTATGAATCGAAGGACTAAGTGCCCCGGTTCCTAATTACGACCACGTATTCCAGGCGGGGCATCCCGTCTCGCCGCGTTGCTCCTCCCTCGAATATTCCCGATATTCTCTGTCGTCGCGCCTTGCGATCCGGGCGCCGCGCTCTGGACTACCGTTGCCGTAATTAGGAACCGGGGCACTAAGCGAACGGGCCGTGGACAGGGGGTCTCCCCGCCCGCGGCCCGACTTGGAGACGGTTTCATCACCTGCGTGCGGCGGCCGGTCGCAGCCGCGAGAACGGGTGATGAAACCGCATGTGCCTTCGGCGACAAGACGGCGCAGTGGCCCTAGAAGCTGATGCGCGCCTCACCCACGATCTGCCGTTTGATGATGTCGCCGAAGACGTGCTGCTGCATCACCCGGTTGAAGATGTTGTTGACCTTCAACGTCGTCACCACTCTCCCGCCAGCCCACTTGATGCCAGCGCTGCCGTTGGTGATCGTGAATGCGTTGGTCCAGCCGATGAACAGCGGGTTCAGCACGTCCTTCCAGAAGGCGCGATCCTGGTAGGTTACGCTCAGGTCGCCCAGGAAGACGCCCTGGCTGACGTTGATACCGGCGTTGAACCGGTTGGTCGGCGGCTGGTTGACATCGGCCAGCGTGAAGTTGGTCCCGGAGGGCTTGGGCTCACCCTGCCACGAGTAGTTCGCATACGCGTTGACCCCCTTGGCGAGCACCCCCTCCACACCCGCCTCGATACCTGAAGTCTTCAGCCGGCCCTTGTTCAGGTAGGTGTAGTGCGCCGGAAGCGGGCTGCCTCCTACGAGCATCGAATTGAGGACGTACGGTGGCAGCGGCCAGCCTGCCGGCACATTGGTCGCGGCGCATACGCCGGTCACTTTGCCCTGGTCTGCCGCGGTCAGCAACGCGAGATCGCCCGGCGCCAGCGAGCAGTACAGCACGTCCGGGCTGAAGTACATGTCGTCCTTAACGTCGTTGAAGTAGTACGCGAAGCTGAGCTGCACCCGGTTCGCAAACGTCCCGGTGTAGCCAATCTCGTACGCCCTGAGCCCGGTGTGCCCCAGGTTCGTGTTGCCCTGCGCGGGGAGCGCCCACTGGAAGTAGCGCCCGGCGAACGCCGCGTTGAGCCTCTCCATTGGGAGTTGCTGGATGATGGTCGTGTCCAGGAAGTTGTTCGTCAGCGACGGCGCCCGGAACGCTTCGTTGTACGACAGGCGGAATGTGTGCTGCTCGCTCGGCTTGAACATGAACGTGGTGCGCGGCGAGACGATCACTTTCTTCAGCACGTCGAAGTGATCGAGTCGGGCGCCGATCAGCCACCGGAAGTGCGGGCTCAGGAACATCTCGTCCTGCACGTAGACGCCCTGTTCGCTGCGCGACGACCCGGCGGGCGCAATCGACAGGGCGAACTTGTTGTAGCGCACGTTACCGCCGTAGCTGATCACGTGGTGCGTGCCGATCGTTGAGATATTCGACGCCGAGAAATCGTAGGTGTTCGTCTTGAACGTGAACGCAATCGGCTGCCCGTTGGGGCCAATCGCCATCAGCGCGGGAGCCGTCCCGTCCAGGATGTTCGTGAAGAACTGCACCTTTAGCGCACCGCGCGAATAGTCGGCGCGCCCATACCCGGCCCCCGATCCCTTCTGAACCTGGAAGGGGCCAATCCCGGTGTGGATGATGCCGCTCGTCCCGGCGTAGCCGCCGCTGAAGGTCAGTCGCTGCTGGCCGTCCGGGAAATCGTAGTCAACCCTGGCGTCCACCTTCGGCTGCGACGTCCCCTCGTTGGTGAATGACGGGTACGCCGTGGTCGTGCCAGGGAGGTTGCCGGCGGGCCGCGCATACGCATCCTGCGACACGTAGCCGAGCGACAGCTTGTAGGACCACTCCTGGTTGATGGCGCTGGCATGGCTCAGGCTCGTATAGAACGACGCCCCGGCTCCCGGGTCGGCCGCCTGGCCCGTCACGGTCCGATCGAACGTGCCGACGCCAAACGTCACCCTCGTGCCCTGCATCTCGCGCGGCGACTTCGTGATGATGTTGACGACGCCGCTCAGCGCGTTGGCGCCCCAGACCGCCGAGGCAGGTCCGCGCACCACCTCGATCTGCTTCACTTCACTGAAGTTCAGCGGCAGGAAGTCCCAGCCGACGAACCCGAAGAAGTCGAGGTAGACGCTCCGCCCATCGATCAGCGCGAGCTGCGAGGTGGACAGCGTACTGGTGGATCCCCGGCTCGTGATGTTCAGGTCGCGAGCCGACGTTTGCGACACGTTGACGCCGGCCACCGCGCGAAACAGCCCGGCGTAGTCCGACGCCGACTTGCTGTCCAGCATCTGGGCGGTGATGACGCTGACGGTCGCCGGGGCATTCACCAGTTGCTGCTCAACCTTGGAGGCCGTGACGACGATCTGCTCCTCGAACTTCGGCGTCTGCGCTTCCTTGTCCTTCCTTTCCTTTTCCTTCTGCTGTTCGGCGGCCGTCATGCCGGGCTTGACAGCCGGAGGCGGCGCCTGCTGCGCAGCCGGCGTCGAGGCCTGCGACACCGCTGGCGCCGGCTCCTGAGCGGGTGAGGGCGAATTCTGAGCAAACGCCGGGACCGACGCCGTCAGTAGTGTCAACAGGACTGCGAGTGCACGGGACGCCATTCAGACCTCCTCTTGAAACGAAACACGCCTTCCGGGCACCCGGGGGCGCCACCCTCCCCGCGTCTGTTCGCAGGGCCGGGTCCACCAGCCACAATTTTGGCAGAAGCTGTCGCACGCCTCGCGACAGTAACCCCGCCACTATACAAAAGACGGCGCGAATTGTCAGCGAAACATTCCCGAACGACCGTTCGGCCGCATCAAGAACTCCGTCGTCTCCCAGGGGGCGCCAAGTCCCGCTCAGAAACCCGACTGCAACAAGGCGATCAGGAAGGCCACGGTCAACGGACTTACGGCCGTCGTTACCACGACGACGGCGGTCACGAATGCCGGCGCCACGTCAAACTCGAGCGCGAGAATAGTCGTGATCACGGCGCTTGGCATCGCCGACTCCACGATCACGGCCTGTCTGGCCGCGCCGGTCAAACCAAGCAACGCCGCCAGCGCAAACCCGAGCACGGGTGCCACCACCAGCGTCAACAGCGCGGCGGTCGCCACCAACCCCGGGCGCGCGGGCCACGCGCTGCGCTCCAACTGCATGCCCAACACCAGCAGCATCGTCGGAATCGCCGCCGAACTGAGAAGCTCAATCGGCCTCTCCACCCCGGTCGGCAGGCGTGCCCCGGTCCACAGCAGCAATGCCGCCGCCACCAGGCCCCACATGGCCGGCACTTTCAGGAGGCCCTGGGCGGCGCGTCCAATACTGCTCCTGCCGCTCGACGCGACGACGACGCCCACCGAGTACATCAACAGCGCGCTCGTCACGAAGTACACGACCGCGCGCGCCAGCACGTCGCGACCGAACGCGAACAGCACCACAGACAGCCCGTAGTTGCCGGCATTCGAGAACATGACCACGATGAGGAATGCGGCCAGTTCGGGGCGATCGAGCCTGAACGGCAGGGCGGCCAGCCTCGCCACCACGCCGAGCACGGCGACCAGCAACAGCGTAAATGCGACGATGCGTCCGAGTTCGCCGGCGCTCAGGTGACTGGTTACGATCAGGTTGAATACCAGGCAGGGTGCCAGGGCGTTGAAGGTCACACGAGACAACACGCGCACATCGACGCGGAACCGCCTGGCCAGGATAAACCCCACGGCGGCAATCAAGAAGATTGGCAGGAGGTCGTCAGCGAGAATCGTCAGCAAGAGTTGCATAGGATCGGCGTTCACGGTAGCACAACCGGGAATTCGATAGAATATCCAGGTTGAACAGGTTGTCCAGACGTGCGTATCTCTTTTTGCCTTGAGGTGGAATCGTGACCCGACGCTCGCTTCTCGTCGCTCTCGTGCTGGCGCTCTGCGTGCCTGCGCTGTCGATCGCCCAGACCACGGCGAGCCTGACTATCCTCCACACCAACGACACACACGGTCATCTGCTGCCCTTCAGCTACCCGACCATCGTCGCCCAGGGGTCCGAGGAAGCCAAACTGAAGGAGAAGCGGAATATCGGCGGCATCGCCAGGCGCGCGACGCTGGCAGCGAAGATCCGGGCTGACCTTGCCCTGAAGAAGATCCCGGTGTGGTTGATTGACGCCGGCGATTTCTCTGACGGCACACCGTTCTCGACCGAGTATCACGGCGAGGCCGACGTGGCCGCCATGAACGCGGCCGGCTACAACTTTGGCACCCTCGGCAACCACGAGTTCAACAACCCGATGGCCCAGACCAAGAAACTGGTGGGTCTGGCCACATACCCGATTCTGGTGGCCAACGCCGTTGACCGGGCCACGCGCGTGCCCGTCGGTCAACCGTGGCGCGTCGAGAAGATCGGCGCGGTGCGCGTCGGACTGTTCGGGATGATCACCCACGAGGCGGCGACATATCCGGCCGGCAAGGAAGGCATCGACGTCCTCGACGAAATTGCCACAGCGAAGGACGTTGTCAAGACGCTTCGGAGCCGGGCAGACATCGTCATCCTCATCTCGCACTGCGGTGACGAACTGGACAACAGGCTTGCGGCCGAGGTGCCTGGACTTGATGTCATCATCGGCGGTCATTCGCATTCCCGTCTGCCCGTCGGCGAATTCGTCTGGCACTCCGACGACCTCAAGGGGGACGACGTCAACGGCACGATCATCGTCCAGGCGTTCCAGTGGGGCGGCGAACTGGGCCGCCTGGATCTGCTGTTCCGGAGGGCCGCGAACGGAACCTGGTCGGTGGATCGGTTCCGCGAACGGCTGTTGCCGATCACCGAGACGATGACTGCCGACCCGTCGGTCGCGGCGGTGGTCGACAAGTTCTGGCAGCCAATCGCCGAGCGGTTTGGCCAGGTGGTCGGACAGGCCGTGGCCGACTTCAGCACGCGCGGCGATGACGAGGCCCCGTACAACCTGGTGGCCGACGCGGTTCGCGAGATGACGGGCGCGGAGTTCGAACTGGAAAACGTCGGCGGCGTGCGTGCGCCGCTGGTGTCGGGCCCGATTACGCAGGCCGACCTGGTGACGATGGATCCGTTCGACAACAAAGTGATCACGTTCAAGGCCACCGGGCGCCAGATTCGCGACATCCTCAGCCGCTACACGCCGTACGTGTCCGGGCTGCGCTACCGCGTGGTCTCCGGCAAGCTGACCGATGTGACCATCAACGGTCAGCCGCTCGATGATGAGAAGATGTATGCCGGCGCGACCAACTCCTACTTCGCCGGCATCGCGCTGAAAGGGATCACGCAGGAAAACACCGGCAGGAACAGGCTCGATGTCCTGACGGAGTTCGTGAAGAAGAAGGGCTCCGTGGAGCCGGCGTACGACGGCCGGAGAGTGATCATCGGATCCCGACGGTAGCCTCGGAGAAGACGTCGGCCCGGAAGGTCAGCAGCTGCGCCGTCTTGTCGCGCCACGCGCGGGCGGAGAGGCCGGCCTTCTGGGCGAGATTGTCGAGCATCTGCTCCCGATTCCACCCCTGCTCGGCTGCCACCTGCGGAAGAAACACGGCTGACCGATCGCCGACGCGCAGGATGACGCCATCGCGCCCCACGACGATGTCGGCTGGACCCTCGACCTGTCTCGGTGGCGTGAGCACCGACACTTCGATGTCGATCTCGCCGAGTTCGGCTGCCCGAACAGGTCCGAACCGCCCATCCCTGAATGCGGATTCGAAGGCCATCGCGGAGACGAGACGAACCAGCGTCCCCTGCGCCTGCGCCCGTCCAACGCAGCCGCGCATTTCGCCGTGTTTCTTGAGGGTGACGAAGACGCCGGCTTCGCGCAGCAGTTTCGATGAACCGCCGCGCGGGAAGGGCACCGTGCCGCTCGCCAGGTACCGCACGATCGTCTCGCGCGCCAGTCGCAGCAGCACCCGCTCGTCAGCAGCGTCGAGCGCACTCGTGGTATCGGTCGCCGCGTGCGTGAGCGCCTCGACGTCGCTGCCGCGTTCGCCCCGGCTGAACACGACTGCGCCGTAGCCAACCACCCGGCCCGGTTCGCCCGAGATCGTGTCGCCGGAGTTGGCGTAGCTGACGACGGTGCCGCGACTGGCGCCGAGCGACCGCGCTGCTTCCATCACGACACGGATCGCGCCTTCGCCGCATGCCGAGGTCGCGAGATTCGCCGGGCGCGCCTCGTCGGATCGAACGAGCGTCATTCCAAGGGTGTCTGGGTCGAGGCTCGCCACCGCCTCGAGTGTGCGAGCGTCGACCGGCACCGCGTCCCGCTGGGCCGGATAGTGGGACAGATCCGAACTAGCGACGAGCACAGCGCGCCGGCCTGTGAGCAGCTTCGCGAGGGCGCGGCCAAATCGCACGCACGCGACCGGGTCGGACGAACCGACGACGATGGCCACGATCTTCGCGTGCGGCAACACCGATTGAACAAACGGAATCTGGACGGCGACCGAGTGCTCGCCTTCGTGTGCAGACGAGTCGAACACGGCACCGACACCTGCGTTCACAATGGCCGCCGCCAGCTCGCGGTCGACCCCGGTCGTCCCCAGCGGAGTCGACACGCTCGGACCGTCGAACACCGCCATGCGCTGGTCGAGTCTTCCGGTGTGGTTGGCACCCAGAATGACAACGGTGTCGAAGCGTCTGCCGACGAGTTGGCGATAGCCGTCCGCGGCAATCTGCCCTGAGAAGACGACGCCTGCGTGCGGCACGACGATGGCGACCGGGTCGACCGATCGCGGGGGGATGGCATCGCGCAGGTAGCCATCGATGGCGGCTCTGAGTCGTGCGGGATCGGCTGGATAGAACTGCCCCGCGACCGTCGACGGCGGGACCGGAGTGGCTGATGGGCCGGCAGCCGTGGCACATGCCATCACTGGAAGCCCGGCCAGCACCAACCACCCGATTCGCATAGCTGGCCTGATCCTACTCCTCCCCGGGGTTGACAACTGCGTGCTTCCCCGATCGTGCTTCCCCGATCGTGCTTCCCCGATCGTGGATGTCGAGGATATGCTAGAGCGCCACGTCGCAAGACCCCCTTCTGGTATCCCCCGCGTTGAGGACTCATATGGCTCACCCGGACACGAAGCATCTCGCCACCGACAGCAAGCTCATCCACGCGGGCGCCCATCACGATGCTTTTGGCAGCGCCACGGTTCCCATCTACCAGACGTCGACCTTCTCATTCAAGAATGCGCAGAATGGCGCCGATCGCTTCGCTGGACAGGCGGACGGCTTCATCTACACGCGGCTCGGCAATCCGACCATCGCGACGCTCGAGCGGCAGATGGCCGAACTGGAAGGCGGATTCGGCGCCGTGGCCACCAGTTCCGGCATGGGGGCGGTGTCGACGGTCTACATGGCCCTGCTCGGCAAGGGGGCGCATCTGGTGGGCACGGCCGGCGTCTACGGCCCGTCGCGGATGCTCGCGGAGAAGCACCTCTCGCGGTTTGGCGTCGAGTCGACGTGGGTGGATTCGACCAGCCTCGAGAACGTCCGCCTCGCCATGCGGCCGAACACGAAGATGGTCTACATCGAGAGCCCGTCGAACCCCGGGATGAGTGTGACCGACCTGGCGGGAGCCGCGGCCATCGCGCACGAACACGGCGCGCTGCTCGTCGTCGACAATACGTTTGCCAGCCCGTACTTGCAGAAGCCGATCGAGTTTGGCGCCGATGTGGTGCTGCACTCGGTGACCAAGTTCCTTAACGGTCACGCCGATGTGGTCGGCGGCATCATCGTCTCGGCGACCGAGGGCCTGCACCGCCAGATTCGGCCGATGATGATCATCCTGGGCTGCAACATGGACCCCCACCAGGCGTATCTGGTGATTCGGGGCATCAAGACGCTGGGCGTCCGCGTCGAGCGCGCGCAGGCGAATGCGATGAAGATTGCGCGCTGGCTCGAATCGCATCCGTTGGTGGAGTGGGTCCGCTACGTGGGTTTGCCGTCCCATCCGCAGCACGAACTGGCCGCGCGCCAGATGAAGGGCTTCGGTGCGATGATCAGCTTCGAAGTCAAAGGCGGGCTCGAAGCGGGCCGCGCGGTGATGGACGGCGTGACACTGGCGACGCTGGCCGTCTCGCTCGGCGGCGTGGAAACGCTCATCGAACATCCTGCATTGATGACGCACGCCAGCGTGCCGCGCGAGCATCGGCTGGAGGCCGGGCTGACCGATGGGCTGATCCGCTATTCGGTCGGCATCGAGGACGCCGACGATCTGATTGCGGATCTGGCGCAGGCGCTGGACAAGATCAGGAACTAAGCGCCCCGATTCCAGAGTACGCCGACGTATTCCGGGCGGGGCATCCCGGCTGCCACCCCAACGCGGCTGCCGCGTCGGGGGCCCCGGCCTCGCGGCGTTGCTCCTCCCTCGAATATTCCCGATATTCTCAGTCGTCGCGCCTTGCGATCCGGGCGCCGCGCTCCGGACCACCATCGCCATACTCTGGAATCGGAGCACTTTGCAACCGCGCCGTCCTCGAGACGACGGCCGTCCTCGAGACGACGTCGTGAAGCGCGCGGCGCTCATCGGTGAGGATCATCGTGCTGCCGGCGACGACCACCAGCGTCGCCAGCGGCACCAGCGTCGCGACAAACCACATCCCAGACAGGCCGGCCGCCGAGCCCAGCAGCAGGTGACAGTTCTTCACCAGGTAGCGTGCGACCCGCACGCCGGTCGATGCCGGGCGCCCGTTGTCGGCAACAACGACCAGTCCCAGCACCAACTTGCCGACAGTCGCACCCGTCCACGCTTCGAGTGACATGTAGAGTGCGCCGACGAAGGTGAAGCCGGCAATGACGCCGGCCAATGCCCCCAATAACGGATCGCCCAGGAGGCCGTCGGCCCACGCCGCCTCGTCTCCGGCCTGGACGAGGGACAGACCCCCGATGGTCGCGCCCAGGATCGCGCACACCGCGGCGATAATCGCGTAGTCCATCGCCGTGGCCGCAAACCGCGGCCAGAAGCCCGCGCGCGGGAGAGATTGGGTCATGACGCCGGCCTTCGTAGAGAGTCACGTTCCTCGACGGGCAACCCCGGGGTTGCACCCCGCCGTCCGCCGGGTCTGCCTGCCCTGAGCGCAGTCGAAGGGAAGACCCGGCACTCGGCCACGCCGAGTGTACCATTCCCGGAGTGGTTGTTTCCCGAGCGAACAGACGCGAGACGGCCGGACGTTGGCGTGCTACGCTACGATGATTGCAGGCCAGGAGGACGTTTGGAATGAAACGCCAGAGCCGCGTACAACTGTCAGTCCTGTTGCTCGTCCTGCTCGTGGCGGGCGTATGGCCGTCGCTGGCGGGTTACTACACTGACTGGCTGTGGTTCGGCGAAACCGGCTACCAGCAGGTGTTCGCCACGAGCATCGTCACGCGCCTGGGCCTCGGCGTCGTCGTCGCCGCCGTCGCGTTCGTGCTGCTCTTCGGCAATTTCCGTCTCGCGTTGCGGCATTTCGACCAACCGTATCTGGTGCTGGGTGTCTCGCCCGCCGACGGCACGCCTGTCGTCCTTCAACGGCGCGGCGTGTCGCGGCTGATTGCCGGGGTCTCGGCGCTCGGCGCCGTCGTCGCTGGCATGATTGCATCGAACCAGTGGATGACGTGGCTGAGTTACCGCCACGCGACGTGGTTTGGCGATCGCGATCCGATTTTCGGCCAGGACGCCGCGTTCTTCGTGTTCCAGTTGCCGTGGCTCGAGTTCGTCCGCGGTCTCCTGCTCGCGGTGATGGTGGTGGCGCTGGCGGGATCCGTGTTGATCTCGCTGCTCCCCGGACGCGTGGCCGGAGGCAGTGGGCCGATGGCTCCGCTGCGGGTCGCGCGCCGGCACCTGTCGCTGCTGTCGGCGGTCGTGCTGCTGCTGCTGGGCGCGGGCGCGTACCTCGACGCGTTCGGCCTGGTGCTCTCCCGCCACGACATCATCGTCGGCGCCACCTATGCCGATGTGACGGCGCGACTGCCGGCGCTGCGCGTCCTGGGTGTCGTGTCGATGGTCGGCGCGGTGATGGTGGCGGCGCACGCGTTCGCCCGCCAGTCCTGGCTGTTGCCGGCTGGATTTGGGCTCTACGCCCTGACGTGGGTCGGGGGAGCGGTATTTGCCACCGGCGTGCAGCGCCTCGTCGTGACGCCCAACGAACAGGTCAAGGAGACACCCTACCTGGCGTACAACATCGCCGCCACGCGAAAGGCGTTCGCCCTCGACGCCGTCGAAGAGCGCCAGGTGTCGGGCGACGCCCTGCTGACCAAGAAGGACATTTCCGCCAATCAGGCGACCATCGGCAACGTGCGCCTCTGGGATCGGCAGCCCCTGCTCGACACCTTCGGGCAGATCCAGGAGATCCGCACCTATTACGACTTCGGATCGATCGACATCGACCGCTACACCGTCAACGGCCAGTACCGCCAGGTGATGCTGTCTGCGCGGGAACTGAATGTCGAGAATCTCCCGTCACGCTCCTGGATTGCCGAACGTCTCACCTTCACGCACGGCTACGGCCTGACGCTTGGCCCGGTCAATGAGGTCACGCAGGAAGGCCTGCCGGTCCTGTTCATCAAGAACATTCCACCGGAATCGTCCATCAATTTCAACGTCACACAACCGTCGATCTACTTCGGTGAGTTCTCGAATGACTACGTGTTCGTTGGCACGCGCGCACGCGAATTCCACTATCCTCGTGGCGACGAGCCGGTCTACAAGAGCTACGAAGGACGCGGAGGCGTGTCGGTCGCCTCACTCGCCCGGAAGATGCTGTTCGCCAGCCGGTTCAAGTCGCTCAAGATCCTGCTGAGCGAGGACCTCACGGCCGAGAGCCGCATCCTGTTCCATCGCAACATCATGGAGCGGGCGACCACGATTGCCCCGTTCCTGTCCTTTGACCGCGACCCCTACCTCGTCATCGCGGATGGCCGCCTGTTCTGGATGCTGGACGCCTATACGACCACGGATCACTATCCGTATGCGGCGCGCACGGAATCCGGCGTCAACTACATCCGCAACTCGGTCAAGGTGGTGATCGACGCGTACAGCGGCACGAGCACGTTCTATCTTGCGGAGCCGAAGGACCCGATCGCCACGACCATCAGCCGGATCTTTCCGGACCTGCTGCACCCGATTGGCGAGATGCCCGCGGAACTGCGGCGACACATCCGCTACCCGGAAGGTATTTTCGCGATTCAGAGCGCGATGTTCTCCACGTACCACATGACGAATCCGGCGGTCTTCTACAACAAGGAGGACCAATGGGAAGTTCCGGCCGTTGAGTCGACCGGAACGGTGGCCACGGCGATGGAGCCGTACTACACGATCATGCGGCTTCCTGGCGAACGCGACGCCGAGTTCATCCAGATGCTCGCCTTCACGCCGCGCCGCAAGGACAATCTGGCGGCCTGGATGGTCGCGCGCAGCGACGGTGCGCACTATGGCCGGCTGCTCGTGTTCCAGTTCCCGAAGCAGAAGCTCGTGTACGGGCCGCGAACCATCGCCGCACGCATCAACCAGGACCAGGCTATCTCGCCGCAGATCACGCTGTGGAACCAGCAGGGATCTGAAGTCATCCAGGGCACGCTGCTGGTGATTCCAATCGACGATGCCTTGATGTACGTCCGGCCGCTGTATCTTCGATCGGCGGGCGGCAAGATCCCGGAACTCAAACGCGTCATCGTCGCGTACCAGAATCAGATCGCCATGGAGGACACGCTCGATCTGGCGATCGAGAAGATCTTCCGGCGCGGCGTGGTGATCAAGTTGCCGGAAGCGGAACCGGGAGTGAAGGTGGCCGGCGTGCCCGAGGCCACAGCCGACACGCCCATCGACGGGCTGGCCGGGCTGGCGCAGCAGCACTACGAGAGGGCGCTGCAGGCCCAGCGCGAGGGCAGCTGGGCGGTCTACGGCGATGAGATCAAGCAGGTGGGGACGCTGCTGGAGCAGATGGCGAAGAAGGCACGACCGCAGGCTGCGACGGCGCCGCCGAAACCGCCGAAGCGATAGGCTGGTTGTCGGACCCGTGGTGCCGTGGCGCTTCGCTCCGCAGCCCCGCTCACGCAAGCCGGCCAGCCCCAGCTTTCTGCCGGGCCTCCAGTGACGCGGCGCTTCGCTCCGCGGCCCCGCTCACGCAAGCCGGCAAACCGCACCTTGCCGGGTGTTACACGTCGGGCAACCACGGGGGGTTGCCCCTACATTCGCCGTAGGGGCGGGCCCCCGTGCCCGCCCGAACCAGTCCTGGCCCTCACGGTGCGTTTTGCGAACTCACGCCCTTCGACTACGCTCAGGACTTCGCTGGTCGGCTTGGTTCGAGGGGCCGCTTCGCGCATCGCCGCGTCACCCGCACGCCCCGGCCCCGCTTGCCACGCCGAAGCCGATGTCGCCACTGACGGGCGAAGGCGGGAATCCCGTCTTAGAACACCCACGCGTAGCCCAGCTTGATGAAGAACGTCCGGTTCTGGCGGACCAAGTCGGCCGACTGGCTCGCCAGCGCGTTGTCGGAGTAGCCCGCGAAGAGCACGGTCTGCGGATTGAGCTTGTACGAAAACAGATACTGGGAGAACAACTTGCGGCTGCGCCGGTCGACCGGGTATCCGTAGAGCGCCGGGTCGCGCGTGATGTCCGTGTATTGCAGGATCGCGCGCACGAAGGTTCGCACGTTCAGGTGATACAGCATCCGGAACTGCGTGAGGTTTGCGCGATAGAGCCGCCCCTGGTCGACCGAGAGCTGATCGAGGTTGTAGCTGAGCCGAAGGCTGAGCCGCGACAGGGGGTTGAGGTCGACTTGCGGACCGAACTGCAGGGCCTGCGTCGCCTTCCTGCCGTTGGCGAAATCGACTCCCCCGCCCCATCGTCCGATCATCTGGATATTGAGGCCGCCGGCGGGCTTGATCCCCGCGGTAACATTCGGCCGAGCGTACTCGTAGCGAACGCCCTGGTACACGGCCACGTCGCGTGGCATGTTGAACTCGAGCGACGTCTGATACGGACCGGTGTAGTTGACGAACGCCGCCAGCGTCTGATCGGTGAGCGTCCAGGCCGAGTCCATCGACCTCCAGCCACGCGCGCCGACATCGATTGTGTTGAACCACGATCCGGCCCCTCGCTGAAAGCGGCGCTGGGCCAGGCCCACCACGTTGCGAAAATCGACGCGCGGCACATAACCCGTGTCGCTGCGGAAACCAGGGCTGTACGCCTCGTAGTTCCCGAACACCGCCCACGTCCGGCTGATGTGCTGGTAGTCCACCCACATCCCGTTGCCGCCGATGCTGCCGGCGGGTTGGCCATAGTCGGCGACGATGGATCCAGGGTAGACCGTGTCGCTTCTCAGGTACTGCACGCGCAAGGCGTCCGCCTGGCTGATGCGCCAGTAGCCGTCAACCCCGACCTGCCGGTTGTGGTAGTTCTTGCCTTCGCGCCCGGCGTAGATCGCGCCGATGGTCGATCCCTGGCCCACGTCCCGCCGATACCTGCCGACCACGGTCGTGACCGCCTCGTCAAGCGAGGCGTAGTCGGAGCCCTGGTTTGACGGAATGACAAGATTGTTGAGACGGTCGCTTGTGACGAAGACGCCACCGGCGTCTGAGCCCCGTTTGCCAGTGAGCTTGGCGCCGAAGTACGGATTGCTCACCGTGCGTGTGAAGACCGCCCTGATCGGCGTCGCAAAGAAGTCGAGCCCCTCGAGGAAGAACGGGCGCTTCTCGGGATAGAAGAGCGCGAACCGGTTGTTGACGTCGAGTTGCGCGACATCGGCTTCCACCTGCGAGAAATCGGGATTCACCGTCCCGTTCAACGTGATGTTCGGGGTAACGCTCCAGCGGGCCGTGACGCCCGCGTCGGCGTTGATACCGCCATTGGTGAGCGACGACGCTGAAGAGGCGGCGCGCGCATCGGTCCGGCTGAACGTGGCCGTCGGATCAAGCTCCAGATTGCGTCCCTGCGCGAGGCCGTCGAGCCCGGAGATCTTGTTCTCCTGGCACAGGAGGCAGCTCTTGTTGCGATCGCGAAACGCGGAGCTCATTCTGTGCCGGACGTTGCGCGGCCAGGATCGAAACGCCTCGAAGCCCCACGTCTGCGAACGGGCGCCCGGCTGGAACCGGAGCTGTTTGAGCGGGAGCGCGATCTCGACGGTGTAGCCATCGGGCGTGATCTTGCCGACCGACGCCCACATCATGTCCCACGAGAAATCTTCGATGCCGTCCTGTTCGCTGAAGACCGCGTCGGCCTGCACACCGAGCGGGTTAACGCGGAATTGGAACGCGCGGCGCTCGTCATTGAATGTGTCGATCATGACGCCGATATGGTCGTCGAGGATGAGCGTGTCGGTATCGTCGCGATCCATCAGGTGTGCGCGGATCCTGCCTGGCTCCGGGTCGGAGGCGCGGAACGCGATGTAGAGGTTCGCGCGGTCGAACGTCACCAGGCAGTCCGTCTTCACTGGCGGCGCGATGCCATCTCCTGGCATCCACTCGTACAGCACCGGGATCACCGTTGCCTTCGCCCAGGCGTCTTCGTCGAGCACGCCGTCCACTTTGATCTCGGAGGTGGCGCGCGTGATGGCGAATGTCGCGATCGGCGGCACGGTCCGCGCGGCAGGCGGGGCGGGGGCCTGCGCGGCCGCTGGCGCCTGCGCGGCAGGTTGGGCAGAAGCCGGCGCGAGAAGGACTGGAAACAGAATCAGCAGGATGGCAAAGACGATGGCGCGACGCGGCATGAAACCCCCATTTGACGGCGAAGCCCTGAGTGATTCAACTCGGCGCCGAATTCATGAATCGAAGGGCTTAGACGGATGCGACGGGGGTTTGGTTCGCGCTGGCACCGACGCTGTGACTGCCGGGCGGATATCCGTCCGCTCGATCGCCGTGGTTGCACCAGATGAGCAACCCCGGTACGATGATGAGGTTGTCGGGGCGTAGCGCAGCCTGGTAGCGCACCTGCCTTGGGCGCAGGGGGTCGCTGGTTCGAATCCAGTCGCCCCGACCACAATTCGAATCGAAAGGTAGCCGATAGGTAGCCACCTAGCGGTTCCTACCGCCTTTACCCTGTACGGCCCTCCAAGCATGAACGAGGCGTCGGCCAACCCGATAAGAGGAACGATGCTGGACGCTGGGACGACGCTCCCGGTCCAATGTGGTACCTTCCTGTCTGGCTGAGGTCGGACCGGATACCGGAGGAACGCAAAATGCCAGGCGGCGAAGCGGAAGAACCTGATGAATTCAGAGAGGCGATGGACGCGCTCGACCGCCGAGACCAACTGACCGCCATCGAGCACCCGGTCAAGCCCGGACGTACTTCAAGCAGCCATGACGATGACTTGAGGTCGATCCCCCGGATCTTCTTTGATGCTCTCGAAAGGGACTACATCGCTGTCACCGACCGCGGCGGGCCGCTTGGATGCCTCGTCACCCTGATCGTTTTGGGCATCATCGGTTTGCTCCTAGAGAAAGTGGTGGGCCTGGTGTCGTATCTCCTCTCCCGTTGATGACCTTTCTGCCAGCCTGCCGGGAGCGTGTCTGTTCCCGTCGATACTGTCGCTGCTTCTCGACCCGTTCGGGCTGGTGCTTGAGGTAGGACGCACGGGACGCGGCCTTCCGACGGCATGTAGGACACGCCTTCCGGGGTCGGCCTCTCGGGGCCAGCGGCCCCCGCTCGCGAACAATAAACCGCCGAGTGCAGGCTGGGCACACGCCAATCTGGAATTGCTCCAGCAGCAAGACCAGCGTGACCCAGAACGCATGTCGCCACCGGCGCACGACCCACGTTGCATGAACATCGCCCCACGGAGCGCGGGCGACACTCAATCGAATCGCACACGTCATCGGCACGTCGGCGACGGTAATCCGCTGACGAGTAGAGAGCAGATCCCGCAAGAATCCGTTGAGGGCGGCGTGCAGAGACTTCAACTGTCTCAAGGACACGCTCTTCCCCGGTGAGAAGCCTTCGACGAACGTTGGTTCAAACCATACCCGGCTCACCCTGCGGGTGCCCTGGCTGCCCATGAGTGCGTCAACGACGGCCCTTCCCCGACTGAGCCACGCCTCGTCTATCGCGCTGGCAGCGCTCCATCGCAAAACGTTCGACAACGTTGTTGCTGCTCTAGTCGTTGTAACCATAATGCAGTTATTCTATCACAACGCCATAGACGTGCATCGCCTCGCTGCCGCAAGCTGTCTCATGGAGGCTCGCGATGAGGATGATCAGACCCCAGGCGACCGCGAAGAAATTGTCCTTCAGCCTGACGACGCTTTGGAGGCGCCAGCAGGATCCGACGTTTCCGCGTGCGTACCGCCTCGGCCCGAACGTCGTCGCATTTGACGAGGACGAGGTTGACGCCTGGATCGCCAGCCGACGCATCAACACTGACGCGGTGGCCGCTGATGTCGATCTGCGGTGAGCCGTTCGCACGACTCCTCGTGGCCCTTGAGTCACACGGCTGCCGCCCTCGTGTGATTGGCGAGCGAGGGCGAGCGAAGTGTCCAGCACACGACGACCGCGTGGCGTCGCTCATCTTCGGGACGCATGACGGCGGCGTGAGGCTCAAGTGCTTCGTCTGCGGCTGGAAGCCCGTCGTGGCCGCACTCGGGTTGCAGCCGTCGGACCTCTACAACACGCCCCGTCCGTCGCTCGCCGCGTCAGACCAGCAGATTGTCGCGCAGTACCCCTACATTTTCGACACCGACGGCGAATCCCTAGCCGAGCGCGTGCGGTTCGGTCCGGTCAAATCCTTCGCGTGGCGGTCTCGTCAACCCGGTGGACGATGGCGATTTGGGTTGCACGGGGCGAGCGTCGGACTCTATCGTGCCGACTCCCTCATCGATCAGCGTCTCGTGCTGGTTCTCGAAGGCGAGAAGGCCGTCGAGGCAGCGGTCGCTCTCGGCTACACGGCGACGTGTGGACCCCATGGCGCAGCCAAGTGGACGGCGGCGTTTACCGAAACGCTGTGGCGGTCTGGAGCGCATCTCGTCGTGGTCTTGGGCGACTGTGATGTACCCGGCCGTCGGTTCGCTGAACGTGTCGCCGCGTCGTGTTCTGGATTTCGTCCGAGTCTGGACCCGCCTCTGGCCGAGCGCGCAGAACCGTGGACCTCGTGGCCGTCGGCTGAGCCTGACGACGAGGATGTGCAACCACTCCGCGTCAAGCTGTTGCCGTTACCGAACCTTCCGGTTCACGGCGACTTGTTCGACTGGGTGCACGCTGGCGGCACGCCATCGTCACTGGCCGACTTGATCGCGAACACGCCGGACTGGTCGCCACCATCACCCGATGCCAAGATCCAACGCACACGTCAGCAGACCCGCGTTCGTGTCGCCGCCTTTCGCGCATCCGACAAAACAGCCCCAGGTCACTGCTATACTTCGAGCGTCCCGTGCAGGCCAATCTCGGATCCTCCAATCACCCAGAGCCCGAAGTCTGGCGATTCGATACTGCCGGGCATCAGGCAGCGTCTGCGCGGCGCCCATTGTCCCCCCCGAACTGGTTGGCCAACTCGTCATGCTGCGCGCGGTGAGGTGTTAGAATCTAGCGGCGTGCACCTGATTCTCTCGGCCAGAGGCGCGGCGCGAGCGGCAGCCACCTGTTTGGCACGAGGGTCAACACTGCCATGGCAACGATGTACCCAAGCCCGCTTCCGGTCTCTGTGCGGGAGCTCGACCGGAACCACTCCGCTCGTCGCCGAGCCCAATTGCGATGAATAGCGCGGGAGGCGAGAAGTGACCGAGCGCGTCCGCCAGATGATGATCGAGGAGTACCGGCCATGACCGAGGGCCGACGGGGGAGCAAGGGCGCACGAAGCCGGAGACCGGCGTCTCTCGCGGTGAAGGTGAGTGTGGCGGCAACAGGCACAGTGGACTTCAGCGCGCTTGTTGGATCGATCAAGAAGGTCCATGAGCGATGTGCCGCTCAGGCCGGCCGAGCCGTGAACCTCGCCGTGACGGTGCGGAACTGGGCCGCTGGCTTCTACATCCGCGAGTACGAACAGCATGGTCGCGATCGGGCCGCCTATGGCACCAGGCTTTTGGACGCGCTCTCCGAACGCCTGGCTGGATCTGGCGTCCCATCATTCGCTGCGCGAACCCTGCGCCAGTGCCGACAGTTCTATCTGAGTTATCCCACGATTGGGCAGACACTGTCTGCCAATTCCACCCGACGCGACGGAGCCGCAATTTGGCAGACACTGTCTGCCGAATTCCCCAGCTTGCCCAAGTCAACCGAAACGAAGTCGCGTGCGGACCAGGAATCGCTCATCACGAGCTTGTCCTTTTCGCACTTCGCCGAATTGATTTCGGTCGAAGACCCGCTCGCTCGCAGCTTCTACGAAATCGAGTGCCTGCGTGGAAACTGGTCCGTCCGGGAACTCAAGCGGCAAATAGGCAGCCTGTATTTCGAACGCTCCGGGCTATCGAAACAGCCGGAGAAGCTGGCGGCATTGGTGCGTGGAAAGGCCGAGCCAGCAGATCCACGACTAGCGGTCCGCGATCCCTACGTCTTCGAGTTCCTTGGTCTCAAGAGCCACGAAACCATGGGGGAGTCAGAACTTGAGGACGGCTTGCTCGACAAGCTCCAGTCGTTCTTGATCGAGCTGGGACACGGCTTCTGCTTCGAGGCACGGCAGAAACGCATTCTCATCGGTGACACCTACGGTTTCGTCGACATGGTCTTCTACCATCGCATCTTGAAGTGCCACGTGCTCATCGAGCTCAAGGTGTCGGCCTTCACTCACGAACACCTCGGTCAGCTCAACACGTACGTCAGTTGGTACAAGCGTAACATCATGACCAAAGCCGACAATCCGCCCATCGGCATGCTGCTGTGTACCCACAAGGACCACGCATTAGTCGAATATGCGCTCGCAGACCTGCCCAATCGTCTGTTCGTGTCGAAGTACCGGCTCGAGCTTCCCAGCCGCGAGCAACTCCAACAGTTCCTGAACGCCCAGATCGCAGGTGAATGATGAAAGAGGAGAAGCTCCACCAGCTCTGATCCGGCTTCCTCACCGCTTGGCCATCCGAGCGCGTGCGCCAGATGACGTTCGACGAGTACACCAACTCGAACAGGGACGACGCCTTCATCTATTGGCTCGAGTCTCGCCTCAGCTTCAGCAAGTGCCAGGTATCCCAGCGAGTCGACAATTGACAGCAGCGCCTCCATGGTCACGACGCATCTGCCCGGCCGAGCGTCTGCCCGGGCGGCGTCTGATAACGGGGGTTACGTTAACTCGCGAGCGGCAGGCGCGCGGAGACCCCTCTAATGCGTCCTATCCTCTTGGCGGTGACATAAGCCAGCTCTATCGCGCCATGGGGGAGAAGTCACCCGCCACACCGATACGCCGGCGGCGGCTTATCCAGTCGGCGAGTGAGATCGGACGTAGGGTCTTCTTGGCGATCGGTGGGAAGCCGACGCGGTGGGAGGATCTTGCTGAAACGATCGAAGGAGACGATTGTTCGCGGCAGGATGCAGAATGGAGTGCGCATCAAGAACGCAAATTACTGGCGCAACTCAGCATCAGATACGCGCAACTCCGCGAGGTGCTTGAGCGACCGCCGACCCTTAGAGAGTTTGGGGTGGGCAAGTTCATCCATCTTGCGCCAGGTCCTTGATGCGGATCTCGCCGAGAAGTGGGGTGCGCCGACCACACGACCTACGCGCCGAACGCCCGGAATGCAGAACGTACGGCCGACGCCGAGCGTGCGTGGAACCGGTATGTGGCTGTCATAGAGGCTTGCCTCTTGTCCTGAGCGCAGTTGCGCTCTCGGGTACCAGCCCGGGCTGTCAACGCGGGCGCGCTCCCGGTTGCGTCCGGGGGTCTCAGAGGGGTCCGTTACCTTGCCGCTACCGGTCGGAGCGCGATGGGGCTCAAGTACGCCCTATCCCCTGGACCTTCGTGGGGAATGATGTCTCGAAGACCCAGCCATCAACGGAGGCCTAACTGCCATCGCTGCCGGCGACAGGAAGCCGCCTTACGCGGATACTTCGGTCCGACGCCGTGATCATGGCACCCTTGTCGATTTCGACCGAGAGTGTCCGCAACGCTTGGTCGAGTACCGTAATCACCGAACCCGGCCGCATGTCGGTCAAACGAAAAGTGATGACACTGGGCACACGAGAACCGCTCAGGGCCACGATGCGACTGAAGTCGAGATCATGAGTGAGAATGACGCGCTCCTCCAAGCAAGCCTTGGAGACGATGGCGTTGTCGTCGATCCTCTGCAGTTGCTGGTCCCGAAGGTGGAGCGCGTCGTGGCCTTGTTCGAGGAGATGCCTTACGACACCCACGCTCAAACCCATGTCGACTAGGAATTTCACGCGGCGGGCGCTCCAGCGGCCGTCGGATAGACGCCCTCGTCGGCGGTCCACGCCGCGTACCGAAGGCAGTGGCGGATATCTTCCGAATCAAGGTCCGGATACTCCGCGGTAATCTCCTCGACGGTCATCCCGTTAGCGATCAAGTTGACCACGAGGGACACTGAGATGCGCATTCCCCGAACGCAGGCCTTCCCGCTCAATATGTCAGGGTCAAAGGTGATTCGGTCGAAACCCAGCATTGCTTTCTCCTTAGACGATCGTAGCACGTCCGCCGGGTTGGCCATCAGTCTGAGCGTCATGGAGGGGAGCCGATCGATATTCAACCCCACAACTCACTTGAGGTGGGGTTCGTTCTGTGATCTGTTACTCGCATGGCCGAGCCGACACCAACGAGGTTCAGCCGGGTCAATAGCTGTGCCCGGCCGAGCGTCTGCCCGGGCGGCGTCTGATAACGGGGGTTACGTTAAAACGTGTCAATAAATTAGTTTTACAATTGCGGTCTGGTTCGCGGGTGGATGCTGTAGTTCCATTCCCCATGAAATGCGTTGCGCGTCAGGTTGACGGTCGCAAAGGCCTCGTCCGACACGCGGCGGCCGATGGGATAGCGCCGCCGGTCGAGGCGGCACGTGACGGTGAGACCCTTCGCCGTGGTCGTCCCGGCGATGAGGCGCACGACCGTTTCGTAGTCCCGCAGTGGCTCCCCCCGCCAGTTCGACGAGATGAACGAGAAGAGGCGATGTTCCACCTTGTTCCATTTGCTCGTCCCCGGCGGAAAGTGGCACACCGTGATCGCCAGGTTCGTGCTGTCGGCGAGGCGCTGGAGTTCCATC
>Ga0315273_10001672_pt1 | contig 25440 bp, 25 predicted proteins | sample YL17G02_0_MG_FD_205753 | JGI IMG/M metagenome (GOLD analysis project Ga0315273, IMG submission 205753) | Sediment microbial communities from Yellowstone Lake, YNP, Wyoming, USA - YL17G02_0 | ecosystem: Environmental > Aquatic > Freshwater > Lake > Sediment | place: USA: Wyoming | collected... | reverse complement strand
AACGCACCCCCTCATAAAAGAGAACAAGCCAAAGGTAGTAGTAGGAGGCAACGGCGCCTGGGAGTTGATGGGCGAGGATGTCGGCGTGGACCACATTTATCTTGGGGAAGGAGAAAGCGATTTTCCCGAGATATGCAGAAAGATTATTGGCGGGGAGAGTGTCCCGCCCGTTATCCGTGGCAAAGCCGTTTTGGGAGAGGACATTCCTGTCAATCGCAAAGCTACCATTGGCGGCATTGTGGAGATCGGCAGAGGCTGCTGGCGAGGCTGCGCCTTCTGCTCGCCTGCTATGCGCACCTTGCGCCACCGGCCGCTGGAAAAAATCCTGGATGATGTGCGGGTGAACCTGGCCTGCGGGCAGAGGGACATCATCCTGCACAGCGAGGATTTTTTCTCCTACGGTTACCGCGAAGGCAAACCCGATGAAAATAAGATCCTGGAGCTGGTGTCCAGCGTAAAGCAGCTCGGGCCGAAGACCATTGATGTCTCCCATCTGAACCTGGCCTCAGTTCATCAGAGCCGAGGGCTACTGCGCACGATCTCGCAGATCGTAGGCGTCGGCTCGGATCAGAATCATATGTCCGCCTGGATCGGCATCGAGACGGGAAGCTGCCGTATCCTGAAGATGCATATGCCGAATAAAGCGCGGCCTGCCGAGATCTGCAATTGGCCCGAAATTGTAAGGGAATGCTACCGCCTCTTTGCAGAAGAGTCCTGGCTGCCTGTGGCCAGCCTGGTCCTGGGGCTGCCGGGAGAGACGGCCGAAGATGTCGTCAAGACCACGGAATTGGTGGAGTCGCTCATGGACTATACCGGGCTCATGCTGCCCCTCTTTTTCACCACCATTGCTGATACAAAGCTGGGGGGAAGAAGAGGCTTTGCCAGAGAGGATGCCCTGCCCGAGCACTGGCAGCTGGTGGGGTTATGCCTGGAATACAACCTCCGCCACCTCAAGAAACTGCACCGTCTCTACCGGGAGAGGATGACGGCGGGACCGGCCGTTCATGCCGCACTGAAGGGAATAAACCTGATGGCGGACCTAATGCTTAGCAAGTACATGAAAAGAATGAAAAGAGGCGAGCCGCCTAACTGATTCTTCAATAATTTTCCAGAACTGACCTCACAACACCCTTGTGATCTCCCTTGAGGGAATAGACGTTATGGTCCCCGGAAACGTCAATGCTCAGAATGCCCAGGCGAGTGTTCATGAGCCCCACCATGGCCGAAACTCCGCGATAGCTGACGTCAAAACCCTCCTTCGCGAGGTAAGTGAAGACGTCCTCCGTGGTATAAGCTCCATCGCTCAAAAACAACTTTAGGACAGCCTTCCTAATCCCTATTCCGTCCCGCTTAAGATAATTTCTGAGCCTCTCCTGGATTCGTTCTTCAGCGCTTTCCATCCGGCAAAATCACCGCCTTCAAGCAATGAATTTAAGGATTATAAAGGTATTCTCTCTACGACCAGTCCATCCTCAAAGGGATACTTCTCAATTATACTGAGAATACATTTGACGCTTTTTAGCTCTTTGGTTATATCCTCCAGGATGGGAGCGGCGATATCTATCCTCCCCACCCGGCAGGAGTACATCTCTTGCGGAACCGCCAGATCCCCCAGAATCTGCAAAGCTGCCTGCACATCGCCCTCGATTATGCCGTGAATTATGGTGCCCTCATCGCTCACATAATCAAAGGGCCGCGCAGTTCGACTTGCCCGGCGCAATAGTCGCTCTTTAAGCTGCACCGCATCCTTGAAGCAGGAAGGGCAAAAGTGCGCTTTTAGGTCATCTTTCAGAAAATGCTTCCTGGCGACCTCTTCGCTTCCTATTGCACCAGAGCCCAGATCCTCCGGCAAAAAGCCCTGTGCGGCAAGGCCAGCATAGTTGGTCTCGGAGAACTCCAGCTCGTTTACGTTTAAAAAAGCATCAGCATCCCTTACCGCCTCGATTATGGCATGAGCCTGTTTAATAGAGGGTATCTCGACGCCTGCTATTAGGCCCAGGGCTTTGGCCTGCCGCAGGGCCTCCTTCAGCCCGACGGGATGAGACCATTCTGAGATAGGAGGATGAAAGCGTATTTCATCCAGGCCGGCCTGCTTTAGCCTCTCTAAGACGGCGACGCTGGGAAGTAAACCGGTATAAAGGTGAATGTGATGCGACTGCCCCAATGCGCCTTTTATTGCCCTTATGCACTCTAGGACATAGTCCAATTTTAAAAGCGGCTCGCCGCCCGTGATTCCTGTGCCGAGAGCTTCGATGGCAGAAGCTTCCCGCAGGATGTCAGATATTTCTTGCACCGGCATTTCGTCGGCAAAGACCAGATCGCGGCCCCGCCGCTCCTCGGACAGCGGACAATAGAAACAGCTGCGCTCACACTTGCCTGTGACGAAGAGCACCAGGCCCGCTCCCTGGCGGCAGATGCGGCAGCCCGGCGATAGGTAATTGTAAATCGATCCCACAGAATCTTCTTGCCACTTTGCCATTGCCAAAGATACGAGTGGTGTTGGCTTAATTAGATTTGCATCCAAACGGTTATCAGAGTGGAGAGGCCATTAAATCTCTTATATTAAAGGGATGGTTATTTGTGAAAGAATATCTTCTCGGAAACGCAGCAATTGCCAGAGGCCTTCTGGAGGCAGGAGTGGGAGTTGTCGCCGGCTATCCCGGCACGCCCTCCTCGGAGATCATCGAAACGCTGGTTGATCTCAAAAACGAGAGGTCGCTGCACGTGGAATGGTCCGTGAACGAGAAAGTTGCCCTTGAGGTGGCGGCAGGAGCCTCCTGGGCCGGGATGCGCGCCGCAGCCACCATGAAGCACGTGGGTTTGAATGTGGCCGCAGATCCCTTCATGACCCTGGCCTACATGGGCGTAGGTGCGGGATTGCTGCTGATCTGTGCCGATGATCCCTATTGCCATTCCTCGCAAAATGAGCAGGATTCGAGACGTTATGCCCAGTTTGCCGGCATACCCTGCCTAGACCCGAAAAATCCAATGGAGGCAAAGGAGATGGCCGCTTTTGCCTTTGAGTTTTCCGAAAAATTCAATATCCCGGTCATGCTCAGGCCCACTACGCGTATCTCTCACGCCAGAGCGGACGTGGAGATCGGCCCGGAAAAGTCCCCACTTGAGAAGCACCAGTTCATCAAGAATCCTGCGCGACGAGTGGCCCTGCCCATCCATGCCAGGCCTCTTCATAGCCAGCTATTGGCCAAACAGGCCGCCATGGAGGAGGCGCTGGAAAGCGCGCCCTGGAACAGTCTCGCTCTGCATGGCAATGTGGGAATCATCGCCTCTGGAATCGCGGGACTGTATGCAAAGGAGGCTATCTTCGAGCTGGACGAAGACCTCTCATTACTTTGCATAGGAGCCTATCCCCTGCCCAAAAAAAAGATCAGCGACATGCTGGAGCACGTCTCCCGGGTAATGGTAATAGAAGAGCTGGAGCCGGTGGTAGAAGAGCAGGTGCAGATGCTGGCGAGAATAGTCAATCCCAATGTGGAAATCCTGGGAAAGGCGGGATTCATCCCCCGCGAGGGCGAGCTGGACTTTTTGCTGGTGAGAAATGCCATAGCTCGCATGCTTGGCAAGGCGGAGAGAGGGGCTTTGCATAGTCCTGCTTTGAGTATTCTGCCGCCCCGGCCACCCTCGCTATGCGCAGGATGCAGCCACCGGGCCACCTATTACGCAATGCGAAAGGTCTTCGGCAAGAATGCAATATACCCGAGCGACATCGGCTGCTATACCATGGCGGTCGGCATGGGAACAGTGGACACATGCCTTTGCATGGGAGCAAGCATCACTCTGGCCAGCGGCATTCGCTTCGGCGGGGAGACGGAAAGCATCTGCTGCAGCCTGGGCGACTCAACCTTTCTGCACGGGGGCATGACCGGCCTTCTCAATGCCGCCTACAACAAGGCCAGGATCACCGTGACCATACTCGACAACTCCACTACAGCCATGACTGGGCATCAGCCCCATCCGGGCACAGGCATGACGGCCACGGGAGAGGCAACTTCCGCGGTCTCAATAGAAGCCCTGGCCAAAGCTTTGGGCGCGGGGCTAGTAGAGACTGTTGATCCCTACCACCTGGATGAGACACTGGAGAGCTTTCAGAGGGCCAAGGAGTATCCGGGCCTCTCAGTCATCATCGCCCGGCAGCCCTGCGTTATCAAAGCGCGCCGGGGAGGAGCCCGCCCTCAATTTTTCTTGGTAGGAGAGGAGTGCAAAGGATGCAAGATCTGCCTCGACTTCGGCTGCCCGGCAATAGAATTCGAGAAGGATAAGGCCAGGATCAATGCACTATGCTCCGGCTGCGGGGTATGCGCCGCGATCTGCCCGGCCTTTGTCATCCGGGAGGTGGCAAGATGAGGACATCAGAATGCGACATAGTAATAGTAGGTGTGGGCGGCCAGGGAGTCATACTGATCTCGGATGTGTTAGGCAGGGCGGCGGTAATGGCAGGAAAGCCTGTATGTGGAGCTGAGACGCACGGCATGGCCCAGAGAGGCGGCAGCGTGATCAATCACACCCGCATTGGATGCCGCTTTTCTCCTATGGTCGCCTCGGGCGGGGCGGATGTGCTGGTGGCATTAGAGCCAGGGGAAGCCCTGCGCTTCGCACACTTCCTCTCGCCGGCAGGAGTAGCGTTGGTCAATACCAGGCCAATCTTGCCTTCTACAGTGACCTGCGGCATGGCAGATTATCCTTCTTTGCAAGAGATCCTCGCCCCCTTAAAAACGCGATGCTGCAAGGTGGTCGCCCTGGACGCCACGGCTCTGGCCGAGAGGGCGGGCAATGCTGTGGCAATGAACGTGGTAATGCTGGGCGCCCTTGCCAGGTATATTCCGCTCTCCGAGGAGTTGACCATTCAGGCTCTTTCCCTTGTGGTGCCGCAAAGGTTCCTGGAAGCGAATAAGAAAGCATTCGCCTTAGGAAAAGCTGAAGTAGAATAGAAGCGAAAGAAAGAGGCATGGAAGAAGAAAAGAAAGCAGATGTAATTTCGAGCCAAGAGAAGAAAACCAAGGACAAGGCAGCCCCCATAGTCACCCGTTCAATGGTAGAGGAAGCCTGTCCTACCTGTGGTGCACAAGAGCCTTCAATGCCCGCGGTGCTCCCAGATCCTAGCTGGTCCACAGAGAAGCTGATCGCAGCCACCAAGGATAAGCACATGCTGGTGCGCTCCAATGCCATCATTCTCCTCTCCAAGCGCGAGATCTCCGAGTCTTTGGAGGCTCTCATCGAGGCCCTCAAGGATGAAGAGTATCTGGTCAAGAGCAATGCCATGGTGGCCATCTCTGCCTATGGAAAACAGGTTTCTGAACGCATAATCCAGGCACTCTCCGATGCAAACAAAGATGTGCGCGCAGGCGCCGCATGGATCGTAGGAGAGCTGAAGGACAACCGTGCCGTTGAGGCCCTGGAGAAGGTCGCTAAGGACGACTACCCACTGGCCAGAATTCAGGCCAAGGCGTCCCTGGTGACTATGGGCAAAGGCCCAAGGAAGCAAGCAAAGAAGGAAGAGCCCGAAGAGGCAACAGAGGAGAAGACGGAATAGAATCTTCAGGCTTTTTCCGGCCGGCCCATTCTCGGCCACTTGGAAAAGACGTCTCCTTGATTTAGCCACTGCCGGCTGAAGGTCTGAAGATATGCCTGCTCCAGTTTTGGCTGCAAGCCGCACCGGCCTTTGCGCGCCATATCCCGGGCCCGTCTTATGTAGGCCTCCCTGGCGCGGGCAATGAGCCAGAGGTCGCCCTGGCTCAAAGCAACATGCATCTCGCGACAATAGCTGCTCAAAAACCGATCGAAGAGAGAATCTACATCCCAGCGGTTCAGCCCAAAGAACTTTGCCGGAGGAAACTGCTTGATCAGCTCCAGACCGAATCTGAACCGTGCTAAATCCAGATGAGGAGTACAGACATAATCAAGCCTGGGAAAGTCGATGAGATAGAGCATCATGCATCTTTTCGATTGATTGTTTTTGATGTGATTATTTTTGATGATGAGGTTCCATGATGTAAAATCGAAGAACGGCGTGACCATGGTTTTGAGATTACACCCGTCAATCCGAGCGCAGCTCTCGGCGAGGAACTGGTTGATGTCGTCCTCCGGCGCGTTGGAATCGATGGTGATGGGCTCACTCTCCACACGGCGAAATAGTGTATGAAATTTTGCCAGAGCAATTCCGGAAAGATCTGCTGCGCAGCTAAGGTATTGCTGGCTCACCGGCCTGATCTCATGCAGCATATGTGCAAGATTTACGCCCTGCACGTAGCTCATAGCCAGGATTCCTTTCTCTGCATCCACAAATAGGGGCTCTGGAGAGGAGACGGCCTCATCTTTGCTGCCATGGTAAAAGCGTGATAGGTTGGCAAACTCAAGAGCTGTTTCGCGGGGTTGATGGTTACGAGAGATCTTGACAACGATTTTGTCCCGGATTTGCCCCTTGCAGAGATCCAGCATAAAGATATGGGAGTTTCGGCAGTGGATTGTCATTTTGCACTTTACGAAGAAACCTGGATACCGCTTTTCTATGTACTTTTGGACTTCGCCACGGTTCATCAATGCTACCTCTTTTCAGAGCCGATCAATGACGGCCTGCCGTTTAAAGCAAATGGTCGATCAATTATATCAAGGAGAAACGACCATTATAAAATATGGACAGCGCAATTGGCAGCAGCGTCTATAATTTCATCGAGCTTGTGGGAACCTCAAGCAAAGGCTGGGAAGAGGCGGTCAGCAATGCCATAGACCGCGCAGACAGGAAGCTGACAAACATGAGGATCGCCGAGGTGGTAGAGATGGACACAAAGCTTGTCGAGGGCAAGATAGTGCAGTTCCGGGCCAAGGTCAGGCTCTCTTTCAAGCACGAGGTCGAGCCGGAGACCCTTTGAATAAAAGGAAAGGCTTAACAGATAAAACTCCAACGCTAAGGGATGTGCCCCAAGTAAGCCTCATCATCCCCACCAGAAACGAAGCCCAGACCATCTGCGAATGCATCCAAAGAGCCCAACAGGTATTCGCAGAAATGGACATTGCTGGAGAGATCCTGGTGGCAGACAGCTCGAGCGACGAGACGGCTGCAATTGCCAAATCATGCGGGGCAAAGGTTATAAAGCCCCAAAAACTGGGATACGGAAATGCTTACCTGGCCGGATTCGAGCAGGCCGAAGGGGAATACATAGTTCTCATGGACGGGGATCTGACCTATGATCCTGCAGCCATTCGTGATATGATCGAAATCCTGCAAAGCGGCAATTATGACTTGGTTATGGGATCCCGGCTCAAAGGAGAGATTCTTCCAGGTGCCATGCCTGCCCTTCATCGTTATATTGGAAATCCTGTTCTCACCTGGATTTTGAACACGCTCTTTTCCAGCAACATTTCTGATGCCCACTGTGGCCTTCGTGCCATTAGAAAGGATGCCTTAAAAAAGCTGAATCTCAGGTCGGGAGGAATGGAGTTTGCCTCCGAGATGCTCATTGAGGCGGTCTGCAAAGATCTGAGAATCGCAGAGGTTCCCATCACCTACTCCCCACGCGGTGGGCAGTCCAAGCTGCACTCCATTACGGATGGCTGGAGACATGTGCGCTTCATGATGCTCTACCGGCCTGTGCCGTTTCTTCTCGTTCCCGGACTTTTGGCCCTTGTTTTTGGGCTGGCACTATCCGGTGGAGTGTATCTGCAGGGAGGATCAAGGATGCATTCACTGATCCTGGGTGGCCTGCTGCTCATCATAGGCTATCAGATGCTCCTGGCGGGACTTTATTTTGAAGCCTTCGGGGCATCCTATGGCCTTTCCCGCCCGGGAAGAATTAAATGGATGATCAGCTACCACTCCCTGGAAAAGGAGCTTTTCATCGGCGTGATCTTGCTTGCAGCAGGCGTCCTTCTCGGCTTGAAGGTCATGCTGAGCTGGGGGACATCAGGCTTCGGGGCTTTAGACGCAGCATCCAGCGCCATGATGGCCATGATCTTTTCCATTCTGGGAATTCAGACCATATTCTCAGGGATGTTCATGAGCCTGCTCTTGCTCAATAGCGGACAACAGGAGTAGTGGCAAATTAACCAATGCCGATGGCTCGGTCTCTTTTAGCTCGAACTTAACCGAGAAGCCACTGCCAAGAAAGGCTCATATAGAGTATCAAGGGATATAGAATAAGGTTCTGGGGAGAGACAGTCTCTTTGGGTGCTTTCCTATGATCTCAGATGTAGCAAAAAATGCCATAAAAATATTTCATCCATCGCAAGGATTAGATGAAGCGCTGGATGAGGTTGTTCTTGAATGGTTGGACGGCAGGATAGCGAAGCTCGAAGATAAGGTGAGAGAATATGAGCGCAAATACATCACTTCGTTTTCTCTATTCGATTCCCGGATAAAGAACCAGGGCGCTTCCTTTGAGGAGGAAGATGACTGGATCGACTGGGGGGACTACATAGATCTGCTGGAAGCATTGAGCGAATACCGGAGAGATATACTATCACAATTGAAGGGACGCTCGACACTCTAAGAAAGAGCGGCTTGGTGAGAAGGCTAATTGTAAAGGAAGGTGTCGTTCTTCCCGGCTATGAAAAACTCATCGGCACAGCTTATCTTTCTGATGGTTCTATTTTTCATTTTCGAGAAAGATATTCGAACAGAAAGCTCATCAAGTACTCCTACCACCTCATGAAGGGAGACAAGATAATGCGCTGGGATAACGTGCCTCATCATAAAGAGATTAGCACATATCCACATCACAAGCATGAGAACGATCAAGTCATTGAATCTCCTGATATGGATATCGAAAAAGTGTTAAAGGCGATTGAAGAAACGCACTGATTATTCTCCTCCAATATCCATGAGCTCAGCTTTTCCGGCCAGATCCATCGTCGCGTCCCCGTTCACCAGCACCTGCCATTCTCTCCCGCCCGCCTTGAGGCTGTACAGACCGCGCGGCAGGCCCCGGAAGCGGTACTCCCCACCAGTGGTGCCGTTGGCCAGCCGCTCCTCTCCCGCCACAGCTCCAGGGCCCGCGGGCGCGCCCGGGACCTGCAAGTCAAAGCCCGCGCGAATGGGCATGCTCTTGCCTTCCCCATAGAGGTTTTAGCAGTTAATCGCTGCATTCGGACTTGTAATAGAAGTTCTCAGCCAAGATCTAACGGTGCGCTCCTCTCGAAGATCTTCTCAAATAAGACATTAGCTTAGCGTGATTCCCGCAAGAGGGATGGCCTATTCAGTCTCCTTTTCTCCAAATCCTTACAATGATTGCAATTCCAGCCAGATTTATGGCCAAGATCAGAATTACGCCCAGGATCTTCTTGCTGCCGCCCGGCATCGCTGCTTTCCCAGCCAGATCCATCGTCGCGTCCCCGTTCACCGCTACCACCCATTCTCTCCCGCCCGCCTTGAGGCTGTACTGCCCGCGCGGCAGGCCCCGAAAGCAGTTCTCCCCCGTGCTGCCGTTGGCCAGCCGCTTCTCTCCCCGCCACAGCTCCACGCCCGCGGGCGCGCCCGTGACCCGCAGCTCGAAGGCCTCGCGGATGGGAAGGCTCTTGCCTTCCAAGGACATTTTGGACGAGATATTCAGGATGCCTAGCAACGTGGGGGCGATGTCCGCCTCCGACCAGCGGCCACCCAGGTTCAGCTCCTCCACTCCCGGCCCCAGGAAGACCAGGGGAATGCGCAGGCTTTCCTGTCGGGCCGCGTATTTTTCTGCTGAGTGCCCACCCTTGCCTTCCGTTGAAGGGAAGCACATGCCGTGGTCGGCGGTGACGGCCAGTAGCACGTTGTTCTTTCTGCAGGCCTGGGCCAGGCGGCCAAGCGGCACGTCAAGGGCCTGCACCGTCTGGCGGTAGCCGTCCGCTCCCAGGTTCTGCCCGGCGCTGTCCACCGCGCCCACATTCACCAGCAAGAGGAAGCGCTGGCCGGAGAGGTTTTGGACGATATCCGCTGCCGCATCCAGGGCCCAGGCATTGTAGCCCGCGTAGCCGGGCAGGCCCGGAGGACCAGTGTAGCCGGCAAATCTATCTCGCCACTCCTGAAAAAGAACGGAGAGGCCCGGCGGAGCGCCGGCACGAAAGCCGGGAATGGGCTGTGCCCCGTGCAGGGAGTTGTCGCCCAGATAGAGAACGCCGTCCATCTCTTGCAGCATCGACATGCTGTCGCCCCGCTCCAGCACAGCCAGGCAGAGGTAGCCGCCCTCGCGAGCGGCATCGAAGATGGTGGGGCTGAGATGGTCAGGATCCGTTCCCGAATCTCCGGTGATGAGAACGCTGTGGCTCTTCGTGGTCTCAGGAACAGGCACCCGAACGTCCACCGCCCTCGCCCCTCCGCCGGTGAGGTTGAAGAGCACAGCCCCATCGATAGGCGAGCCGTCCAGGGCGTAGGCACGGTGCTCCGGATAGACGTAAGACGCGCCTAGACCATCCACCACCAGGATGACCGCCCCGCCCGGCTGGTCCACCAGGCCCACCTGCACATCGATGGCACCGGCGATGCCTAATGATAACGATAATAATAGTAATAATAAATAGGATTGCTCTGTGGGTCCTCTGTGCGCTCTGTGACTATGTGGTGGCTGTGCGTAAGCTGCCAATAAAAAGATAAAAGGGCGGATCATCCAAGATCTGCGATCTTCAGAAGTCCGTCATGATCCGGTATTGGTCGATCTCCGTCTGCTTGAGGCCTGTGAGGAACTGCTCGGCCATATCGCGAATATCCTTGGAACGGGTGATGGCCCGGCCTACTACCAGGATGTTCGCGCCTGCTGCCAGGGCCGCGCCTTCCGTATCCACACGAATGCCGCCCGCCACAGCCACCAGCAGCCTGCGTCCCTCTTTGCCCAGGGCCTGGATCTCTCCGATATTGCTCCAGGCGTGCGCGCTCTTCTCCATGTCTATTGCCCGGTGCAACTCGACCACGTCCGGCAGAACCTCCAGGCCTTTCAGGATGGCCAGCGGATCGGGCACATTGAGCATGTCGATGATGGAGTAGATGCCGGTCTTCCTGGCCTCCCGGATGGAAAGCTCCAGCGTCTTCTTGGGTGCGAGACCGGATATGACAACGGCGTCAGCTGCAGAGTCTGCAGCCAGGCGCACCTCCAGGTTTCCTGTGTCCAGAGTCTTCAGATCCAGGATGACAAAGGCTCCCGGACGGATGGCGCGAATCTCCTTGACAACACCGATGCCCAGCATCTTGACCAGGGGCGTTCCAACCTCAATGAGAATGTGATCGCTCTCGGGGAGAGCCGCCAGCACGCGGCGCACCTCTGCCACATCCACCAGATCAAAGGCCACCTGCAAGTACGGCGGGTCCCAGAGCCGGGTTACCCGGAAGCCCATGATGGGATGAGTGGACCGGTCCTTCTCGTAGAGCATCAGATCAACATCCGGGAATCCGGCCATAGCCCGCTCCAGTGCCAGCTTGGTAGCTCCATAATTGTAGCGGTAGATGGCGTCGTAGTCTTTTGCTTGGGGATGAATGAACACGGATACTATTATCAGCAGATCCTCAGCTTTGTCCTTGGGAATTATGCCCTCAGCTACTGCATCCGCCACCGCCTTGGACACAGCCATCTGGGCCGGGCCGAAAATCTGGGCGGCTTGATCCATATTCTTCACAGTAACTTTGGGTACGATGAGAGTTGACGGTTTGGGCGGCAGATTGGGCCGGATAACACCTAAAAGGGGCGTGTGCCCTGCCGAAAGCTGTGTGAGACCGGAGGCAAATGCCGTGGCTACCGGCCCCTGCTTATCTCCAATGATCAGATCGATATGAGCAATCTCAGGCTCCTTTCCTATGAGAGCCTCTCCAACTAAAAACAAAAAGATACACCTCGAAAAGGAGGTGAGCAATCTCTCTATTTTAATCCTTTTACCATCAAATGAGTTGCCAATAGATTAGCGGCGCTAACGCCAGCAGGGCCAGGCCCGTGGCCAGTCTCATTCCCACTCGGTGATCCTTGCGAAAGGAGTCCACCTGCTCCGGGCTCATGCCCAGAGCAATTGCTCCACCAAGGAAGATGATGGGCAGAATTACCCCCAGATTGAAGAAAAACAGATAGGCAGCACCCTCAAAGTAGCTTCTCTCCGAGAGAAGATCCAGTATCGCGAGGTAGATGGCGCCCACACAGGGGGCCTTGACCAGGGAGAAGAGCGCCCCGATCAAGAAATACGAGCTGAAGCGGCCCTTATCAACCCCGGCCTGGAAGTACTTGAGCGCCCAGTCCGTGCGAAACATAGAGGGCTTTCCCTGCTTTAGCCGCAACGCATCCCAGACCTGGGAGAGGCCTGCGAGCATAAGAAAAGCGGTCAGAATATAGCGGAAGGCGCTGGCTATCGCCTCGGTCTGTAGCAGCTCTTGCATGCCAAGGCCAAAGAGAAAGTACATAGTGAAGATGCCCAAGGAAAAGGATACCACCATCATCACCAGCTCCCGCCTCTTTCCCGTGGTGGCGAGCACAGATGCCGCCAGGAAGACCAGGATGCCAAGCAAGCAGGGATTGAAGCCCGCCACCAGGCCAGCTCCCAGGACGGCAGAGACGGTGTAAAGGGAGATCTCCTGCAAATTCAGACCCAAATCGTCTCTCGCGCTGCTCTGGTTTGTGTTCTGCATCTTGGGAAGGGTCAATACGGGCGGAATATTAGGGCTCTTGTTGGCCAGAGCTTCCCGGATGAGCTTCTCCAGCAAAACATTGTCTTTTTTGTAATCTCTGTAGTTTATCACCCGAGTTCCAATTATGATTGAGGGAACATCCTTTGCGTTGTACTGCTTGATGATGCGATGCCCCTCCTCGGAGTAATAATAGTGTGCTGTAACATTGAGAGGCACCTGCTGTCCGACAACGCCAAGCATTCTCTCTGCAGCCGCGCATTTTGTGCATCCGGGAGACTTGATGAAAATTACCTCGCTGACTGCTTCGCTGGAATTCTTCCTAACTACCGAGACGCTATTGGAGAATGGCAGGGCTATCCCCGCGAGCAGGATAAGGGCCAGGATAAGAAAGATGACGGATTTAAGAGACCTGAGTGAGCGCATCTTCATTCCTATGGCACGGAAGAGATATAAAAAGAAGATTCATTAATCCCCAGGCCGGCTAAATTCGCCTATCTCAAATTCACTCTTCCGTTCTATATTCGAGAAAGGGCTTATTCTTATCAGATGCCTCACGAGAGGCGAATTCCACAGAGGCGCCATCTTCTGCCACCAGGGCGATGGTGTAAGGGCAGGTTTCCGTGCAGCTCTCGATCGCCTTCTTAATGATGTCTGTCACATCCAGGGTATAGCTGCCCACTTGATCTACCTCTTGGGGTGAAGAGGAGACCTCGCTATCATAATCGATTTTGTCATACCAGGTTACTGTATCCAAAACAGCTCCCTCTAAGAAGTAAGCCCGGATCTTGCCCGCCTTTTCGACATTGGTGGCATTGAGGGTAAGCGTGGCTGATTTTATCTGCTCAGGACTGAAGATGAGCTCGCGGCCGAAGCTATTATTAAAACTCAGATAGACCTGTGTTGTCGATTTGCCGTCTTGGGAAGAGACCATAAGGATATCGCTATCGGTATAGCTCTGGTTGGCATTATTTGCATCTACGTAGGTATCGACATCCATCACCGGGATAAAACTCCCTCCCGCGGCAGAAGCTGCCAGCAGAAGGAAAATCCCCATAAGTGCATACAAATATCTCAAATTCAATTCCTCCACTAGAGTACCTGTGATCGAGCAAATAAAAAGACTTATGTTCATATGTATCTTATGTAGGCAATCTTTCCTCTACATGATCTGTACATGATCGATGAATATACGTTAGCTTTATTAACCTCACGACAGCTTCTGATGAAGGTGGATCGCTTGAGAACTATAGCCTTTTGCATCTTGTCCGCCTCCTTGCTGATCGCTTCCGTCGCGCATGGGGCTACGTTGCAGGTAAGCTCGAATCTGCAAGCTGCGATTGATGCTGCCTCCCCCGGCGATACTTTGCTGGTAGCTATGGGCGTCTACGACAAAATAACCATACAAAAAAGCCTGAATCTGGTGGGCAATGGTGCGGTTATCCGGGCCGGAAATAGAGACGCCTGCGTAAACATAGATGCAGACAATGTCCGCATCAGCGGCTTTTTGGTTAGAGACGGTTTTTATGGAATAAAGCTAAACTATGTGTCGGGCTGCATAGTAGCCAACAACACCGTAATCCACTGTGCTCAACCCGGCATTGCCCTGCTCTTTTCCGATGGGAATACAATCACAGGAAACAATGCCAGCTTTAACGGAATAGTTGGAGAGGGCTGGTATGGAATATACCTCTCCAACTGCAACGACAACAATATCACGAACAATGTGGCCTTTGGCAACGGCGCTTACGGCATTAATCTCTTTCCGTCCTGCAGCAATAATACCATAAGAGGAAACGTGCTGCAAGGAAATATGTACGGCCTTTATATGTTCACCGATTGCACCGAGAACCTCATCGAAAAGAACGATATGTCCAGGAATACCAACTCCGGTCTGGATCTGCGCATCAACTGCACGGAAAATCTCATCATCAACAACACCATGGAGAATAACGTGGTGGCAGGACTGACCCTCATGGAAGAGTCAGGTGAAAACACCATTAGCGGAAATGTTATAAGAAGCAACGGACGCTATGGACTACAGATACAGAGCCGCTCGGATGGCAATACTATCATCCATAACAATATCTCCGACAGCCAGACGGGAATATTCCTGGAGTCGAGCAATAACAAGATCTACGGCAATCGCATTGCTGACAATGTAATTCAAGCTGACGATCGAGGAATAAACAGATGGAACGCACAATATCCCAAGGGCGGAAACCTCTGGAGCGACTACCATGGCCAAGATGAGATGCAAGGGCCCGGGCAAGAAGCCCCCGGAAAGGACGGCTTTGGGGATGAGCCCTATCTGATAAGCAAGACCGGTAAAGATCAGTATCCCATTTTGGGCGGCCAGGTCAAACAGATTGTCATCCTCACCAAGGAGATGACTCCAAGTGAGGCTAGAGTGGGTGACGCCGTAGCCATTAAGGCCAAGTTGCAGTCCAGGCACAACCTTTTGCAGGTAAGCGCTCGCGCTTATCAAGATGGATTGGAAGCGCAGGGCTACTGCCGACTGGTTTTATCTGGGGATTTATATCAAGGAGCCTTCTCCACGGCTTTGCTGGAACCGGGGAGGTATGATATTGTCCTGAGCGCAAAAGATGCGCGAGGATATGAGTTGCAAGAGACTTTGGGTGAGGTCAAGGTTACCTCTCGACGCGGCTTTGCCTCTTCATGAGTTATATTTTATGATTTGATTAAAGGTATTAAAAAGGGGAGATAATGACAGCATTCAGATCAAGGTACGGATCCTGTTTGGCGGGAGTGGGCATCTTAGCGCTATTGGCGTTATTGATGCTGGTAAATGCAGCACATGGGGGCGAAGCCTATTGCGATGCCTGCAAGGGTGAAGGCTGGGACCCAATGGCAAAACTTGATGAGATTGGAAATCCCGACGCGGCAAAAAAGTCGGAGGTCATGCCGGGCTTAAGTACGGCTCAGAAGAACCGGGTGGGCATCTGGAAACAGCCCCTCACCGGCTTCAATGAATCCAATACGGCTGAAGAGGGCAATTCACCGCAGGAAAATGTCCTGGAAAACAATGCCTCAGAAAGCCTGGCAAAGAAGGCCGAGCCAAGCAAAATCCCGGAGGAGAACATTTCCATTGTGCGCAGCACAAAGGCAAAGAGCATGCTCGCTCCAATTGACGAGGTCTCCAGCGCCGAGGTCCTGCTGGATATCAGCAAGAACGCCACAGATCACATCCCACGCTCTATAGCCATTTCCTATACCAGATTCCTGCATGACGGAAATTTGAAGTCCGTAGAGGAGATCTCCCAGATCCTGGGCGAGGCAGGAATATCCAAGGAAGATTCCATTGTGATCTATGGTGAGTGCCTGACCTGTGGAAAAGGACCGGCTCCTGCAATGCTTGTTTACTGGATGATGCAGTCTTTAGGTCACAAGAACGTCAGAGTGCTGGATGGAACGGTGAGCGACTGGGCGGCCGCAGGCAAGGCTGTTACTAAAGATACGACGATAAGGCCGGCCACGACTTATACGCCACAAGTTAATGACGAATTCTTTGCTACCTATGACCTTGTCAAGAATGGAAATGGATCTTTGCAGATTGTGGATGCTCGGCCTTTGCAGGATTTCTTGAACACTTCTATAACCAATGCGAGGAGTATGCCGGTTTCTGGCATGATCCGCGAAGGCAAGATAAATGATGAGGCAAAGCTGGAGAGAATCTTTGGTACCTTAAACAAGAATCAGCCCGTGGTGGTTTATACCTATCAACCTACACTTGGCTCTGTGGCCTGGTTTGCCCTGAAGCTCATGGACTTTGATGCCAAGCTCTACTCCTTTGAGAACTGGCAGTATAACGAGGCGATCGCAGGCAATGCCACTGCTTAAAGCAGGCAAGAGGTGACTCTGATGAGAATCATTAGTATCGCAGGGCTTATCCTGCTGCTAATTTCCATATTTGCAGCATCCGTCTCCAGCGTCGATGGAGAATGTGCCGCCTGTGGCACGCCCACCTCTCAACAGGACGTGCTTAATAACGAGTGGGCGATGTTCCTGGGGAAGGAGAATGCTACCGCGGAGGTGATGTCCAGTACAGGCGGCCTGGTCAATCCTCGGTATAACCGGCAGAATAATCCAAGCTTGCAGGCGAAAAATAGTAATGATAGCTTTGCCTCAGTTCTGGTGCCCCTGGAGAACGCTAATGATTCAGGAATCATTCTGGATATCAGCCCCGATCCCACCGAGTTTATTCCAGGAGCGGTCAGCATTCCTTATGGCAGTTTCCTCAATGAACATAAGCAGCTAAAGCCGGTATCCGAGTTGGCCCAAATCCTGGGAAAAGCAGGCATATCCGAGGATGATGAGGTGCTCATTTACGGAGAATGCCCGAATTGCGGCGGAGGGCCATCGGCTGCAACTTATGTTTATTGGGTCATGAAGTATCTGGGGCACGAAAGGGTCTCGCTGCTGAATGGAGGCATCGATGACTGGGTAAGTGCAATGCAGCCCACGGTTTCAGAGCCCGCCTCTCTTTCCCCCAAGAACTACACTCCGTCATTAAAGGCTGGTCTCTTGGCAACTTATGAGTATGTGCATAGCACAGTGCCAAAGATCATCGACGCGAGAACGGCTGAAAATTTTAAGGCCGGATCGATACCAAATGCAGTCAATATCCCCTATACCAGCGTCCTGGACGGCAAGAGGATCAAGGACGAGGCGAGCGTGCAAAAGGTGTTCTCATCTTTAAGCAAAGATTTGCCTGTAGTCGTCTACTCCAATGCAGGCATCGAGGCTTCAATGACCTGGTTTATGCTTACGCTTCTGGGTTATGATGCCAGAATTTACTCCTGGCAGGATTGGCAGGCCAATTTGCCTCATATTAACATCGCCTTGCAGAATGCTTATGCAAAGCCCAATCCCGCCAAAATAGGAGATGTTGTCTTGCTAACGGCGGTCTTCAAAGAGAAGAACATGAGCTCTTCTAGCGTGCCCGAAACCGGTAATAGGAGCGAGAACCAGACAATTCTGACCATCAAAGGTTGCGCTACCTGCGGATTTGGCTCACCGCAGGGATATGCCGACCTGAGCCAAACCGGTGGCGTGGTGAAGATAGGCTCCACATCCCAGGCGCAAAAAAGCGTGGCAGAAAATGGTTTCACTGTATCGGCTCAGATATTGAGCCCTTCCGGAAATACCGTCTCCAAGGTTATAATGAAACGCATCAAATCTGACGGAGACGAGTTTGCCGGCATTTGGAATGCCAATGTGGCAGCCGGCGTCTACGGGGTCGATATTATAGCCACTTTCGGAGAGGGCACGAAGACCTTCCCGGATGCCATGCAAATTGAGGTTGCGAACACCAGTAAATATAAGAATCTTGGAAATGAATAACCAGAGTTAAGCGTGAACTCCAGATCATTTGCCTATTTTATTTTATTGGCCAGTCTACTTAGCTTTGCGGCTGCTTTCCCCATGCAAAATGCGCTTGAGAACAACAAGGCAAGCATCTGGTTTGAGAAGGAATATGAAAGCTACTTCAAGCCAAATGCAGATGATGGCATGCCTCCGGTCATTTATGGAGTGAGCGTAAGCCCCTCGGCGCTGAAGATCGGCGCCCCCAGAAGCGAGATCAACGCCTTTGTCCATGATGCCGGCAGCATAGAGATGGTTTATGCCGATATCGCCAATCGCATGAACCTCATGCTGGATCTGAATCAAGACGGCAGATACACAGGATACTGTGGCTCCAACCTGCTGCCCGGAGCCTACAAGGTTACAATTGTGGCCATTGATAAATCCGGCAACGCAGCAAAGGACGAATCAGCAACCCTTACCATTCGCGACCCCAATGATCTTAACAGCAACGGAATCGAGGACAGCCTGGAAAAACAAGGCGGAAAAGATCTGAAGGTGATCGTCCTTCATGACGGCAATCTGAGCGATGTTGCGTCGTCAGAGGATCGCTTCCATATCCTGCCGGGGAGCGCCTTGACGGTATCCGGCGACAAGCTGGAGAAGATTGCCAGAACGGATGGCGTAAAGGGCATCTACAGGGACCAGAAGCTGAAGGTTTTGGCGATGCCAGGCGAAAACAGCGGTCCTTCTTCTCTTCCCCCTTCTGTCGAAGACCCCAGAAAGAATCAAGGCTACACAGGAAAGGGCGTGACCGTGGCTCTCATTGATACTGGAGCGGATAGTGATCATGAGGCCCTGGCTGGCAAAATTGTGGCCTTCAAGGATTTCGTGAACAATCAACCCATTTCCTACGATGACAACGGACATGGCACCCATTGCGCCAGCCTAATCGCTGGAGAGAAGGGCACAGGCGTGGCACCGGGAGCAAAGCTGGTAGTGATAAAGGTTATGGACCGGGAGGGGGCATGCTACTTATCCGATGCCCTCAAAGCACTGGACTGGTGCCTGGAGAATAAAGATCTTTATGGAATAAAGGTCATATCCTTTTCTGTGGGCGGTGAAAGTCCTTCGGACGGCACGTCTCTCTTGGATGAAGCCTGCAACAAAATGGTGGAAAAGGGGCTGATTATGTGTGTGGCCGCTGGAAACTCCGGCCCGGCGGCCTCATCCATTGTTATTCCCGGCGATGCCGAGAATGTGATAACTGTAGGCGCTGTGGACAGCTCCGGCACAATCTTCGAATTATCCTCTCGCGGGCCGACGGCTAAGGGCGACACCAAGCCCGATCTGGTCACGCTGGGTGTTGATATTGTCTCCGCCCTGGCCGGATCGAAGAGCGGCAAGAGCTCTGTAAGCGGCACCTCTATGGCCGTTCCTCAGGTCTCAGGGGCCGCGGCGCTGCTACTGGAAGCGAAGCCTGATCTTGGCCCAGCTGATGTGAAGAGGGTATTGCTTAAGACCGCGGACGACCTGGGAGCGTCCGGACAGGATAATATTTACGGCTATGGGGCCCTCAATCTGACCGGTGCCCTTGCCATCATTAGTGCGTCTCGCCCGGGGCTGTCGCCTCCCGTTCTGGAGGAGATAAAGCTTAACCGGAACGATTGTCCGATAGGCGAGCCGGTCATGATCGAGGCGCAGGCTCTAGGCGAGATCAGGATCATAAACGCCAACATCATAGGGCCGGACAGAAATCTGGAGATACCCATGGACGACTTCGACGGCAACGGCATCTTCTCTGCCCGCTGGGAGACGAGCTTTTGGACTCCTGGCGACTACCAGGTAAAGGTTGACTTGCTGGGAAAATTCGGGGAGGTGGACTATAAGGCGGTCCCTTTCCGTCTATTAGAGAAGAGGTGAAGCTGGTATGTCTTTAGCCTGGAAAGAGATCGCCCGGTTCGGCAAGAAGATGGCCCTTTCCGGGCTTACCAGCTCAAGGTTCGGAAATATCAGCATCCTGCAGGGAGATAAGATCAGTATAACCTGCACAGGCAGCATGCTTGACGAGCTGGAGGAAGCCCTGATAGTGGAGGTTGATTTAATCTGTCCTTGCGACAAGGACAATATGGCCAGCAGCGAGACCTGTGTTCACCGGGCCATCTATCAGAGCACCACAAACAAGGCCATCATTCACACCCATTCTGCTTATGCCGTAGCTTTATCTCTGTTGGAGCGAGAGGAAATAATGCCCCTGGATAGCGAGGGCATGATCTTTTTGGGGGCCATTCCAATCGTTGAAGGCCATTTCGGAACAGATGAGCTGGCCATGGCTGCATCTTCTGCCCTGCAAATTCATAAGGCATGTATTGCTCGCGGCCATGGAGTGTTTGCCGCAGGCAAGTGTTTGAACGATGCTTATACGGCAGCCTGTATGGCAGAGCATAGCGCTCAGGTTAGATATCTTGTAAAAGCCTATCCAGGGGAAAAATTTATATCTTCACCGTCACTTCATTAATTTGAGCGGGTAATCCTAGTTTTTGAAATCCACACTGAACCCCCACTCTCCTACCCGCTCACTTTAAAAATTAATAAAAAGATGTCAAAAGATCTATTAATGCCGAAGGTTAAAGGCCTCATATGAACTCTTCTCTCGAGCTGGGAAAGATCATGGGCATACCCGTACGGCTACACTGGACGTTTCTTTTGGTTATCCTTTATATTGCCTGGGCGTTTGCCTCTTTCAGCCAGACTGTCTACGGAAAGACTTATGGTTTCGGCGGCATTGAGTCGGCACAGCTGCGATGGCTCTATTCTCTGCTCTTTGCCATAGTGCTCTTCGCCTGCGTGGCCCTGCATGAGCTGGGCCATTCCTATATCGCCCACAAGAACGGCATCAGCATAAAGAGCATAACTCTCTACTTCTTCGGCGGGGTGGCCTCCATGGAGGAGATCCCCAGAAATCCCCGCCTGGAGCTACAGATGGCCTTTGCCGGGCCGGCTGTAAGCGGTGTGCTGGGATTGATCTCTGTTTATTTGGCCGGACCGGCTGCCGCCTATGGAGGTGCAGGCAATGCTCTGGCCATCATGCTTTGGACACTGGGCATCATGAATATCATCCTCATGGCCTTCAATCTCCTCCCCGCCTTTCCTATGGATGGGGGCCGCCTTCTACGGGCCTGGTTTGCTACCCACATGCCTTATATAAAAGCTACCAGGCGTGCGGCAGATATAGGAAAGATCTTCGCGACACTCATGTTTCTGCTGGGCCTGTCCTCCTTGAATTTCATGCTCCTCTTTGTGGCGTTCTTCGTTTATGTGGGTGCATCTGAGGAGGAGAAGGCTACCGAAATAAGCGTTAGCCTGGAGGGAATATCAGTCAGAAACATTATGTCATCCCAGGTGCGCAGCATCGCTCCGGAAATGACACTTGAGGAGCTAAAAGAGCTGATGTTCCGGGAAAAGCATAGAGGCTATCCTGTAATGTCCGGTGAGGCCCTAGAGGGAATTGTCACCTTGACCGATCTGCAGAAGGTTCCCGAAGCGGATCGCGCCATAACTCGCGTCGATAAGGTGATGGCAAGAAAGTTATATTTGATTGGCCCTGAGGAGGAGGCATCGACTGCTATGAAGATTATGAATGAAATGCAAATTCGCCGACTGCCTGTGATAGATGAGGGCCGATTGGTGGGAATCCTATCCAGGGAGGACCTGGTCAGGGCCATTGAGCTGTGCTCTGAGCGGGAGCATTAAGAGGTAATCAATTTGGAGAATAAGACGACAGAAGACGACGGGCCTGCGGCGTGCCGGCTGGTGGAGCCTGGGGCAGAGCCCGCAGACACAAAGTCCCATGAGATCATCATAGTGGGGACGGCCCATGTCTCAGAAAAAAGCGTGCAGGAAGTAATCAGCAAAATAGAGGAGACGCGGCCCGATATTGTGGCTGTAGAGCTATGTCCTGCTCGCTATCGGGCTCTTATCGGCCAGGAGGAAGAGAAGGAGATCAAGATCAGTGAGCTTCTGAGTGGCGGAAAGCTCTTTTTATTCCTGGTGCAGTTGTTTTTGGCCTACATCCAGAGAAAGATCGGCGAGGAGATGGGAGTCAAACCCGGCTCAGAGATGCTGGCGGCAATCGAGGCGGCCAAGAGAGCAGGCGCGCGGGTGGCACTGGTCGATAGGGACATAGGCATTACCATTCAGCGCTTCTGGTCGGCCATGGGATTTTTTGATAAGATCAGGCTGGTCGGATCCCTGGTCCCGGCTGCTCTTGGCTGGGGCGATGAAGAAGAAATTGATATTGACAGCATCACCCAGGCAGATATTGTCTCCCAGATGATCTCGGAGTTTCGGAAGATCTCCCCGGGGGCGGCCAATGTGCTGGTGGATGAGCGGGACGCTTTCCTGGCTCGAAATCTGTTCTTGCTCTCCAAACAGGGCCGGGTGCTGGCCGTGGTAGGGGCGGGCCACAGAGAGGGCATTGTAAGGCACCTTGAGCATCCAGAGAATATTCCCGCCCTGGAGGGGCTCAATGAGAAGCCCGGCAAAAGGATCACCTTTGCCAAGATATTTGGGGTTGTGGTGAGCCTGCTCATCCTGGCCACCATTGGTCTGGTGCTGGTCAAGGCCCAGTCCAGCCAGAGCATTCTTCTGGCCTTTGCCATCTGGTTTGCAGTCACAGGAGGGCTGGCTGCTTTGGGCGTGGTCCTGGCCAGAGGCCATCCGCTCTCCGCTCTGACGGCGCTCATGGTAGCCTGGATGACGACACTTAATCCCTTTGTGGCAGCGGGCTGGTTTGCCGGAATGGTGGAGGCCTGGAAGCTCAAGCCGACTGTGTCCGACCTGAAAAGGCTGGCTGCTGCCAACAGCTTTGAGCAGATGATGCAAAACCGCCTCTTCAAAGTCATCCTGGTAGCGGCGCTGGCAAACCTGGGGGCCATGGCCGGAACGTTCATCGGCATCTATCTCATCTGGCAGAAGCTGGGGCTGGTCAATCCGGCGGAGCTTCTCCAAGGGATAATATAAAATAATCTTTTATTTTTTTAGTCAGCTTCTCCGCTCGGAAACGATGGCAATTCCCGCATCCTTTATCTTGTTCTTGCGCGCCACATTAAGCAGAAAGGGCGTCAGGCTTTCTACCAGGGAGGAGACTGCCAAAGGACCAGCTATCAACGGTCGGAGGCACTTTATCTCCCCGGCCAGCTCCATAGCGATATCTAAAGCCTTTGAATCATCGCCGCAGATAAAAGCATCCGCCTTCATCACCCTCTCAGTATCCTGCAAAGCTGCGGCGCAAATGGTATGAAAGGCAGAGACCACGCTAACGCCTTCCGGGAGCAGCGAGCGCGCCTGCTGGGCTGCGCTTCCCTCTGGGGGTGAATTGTACATGAAGAACTTGCCATTGTAGACCATGGGCACCACGGGCGAGATGACGAGCTGGCTCTTGTAGGAGGCTGACAGACCTGCTGTAACAGAAGCCAGATGCTCATGAGGAACGCATAGCACGACCACATCAGCCGCAGCAATGGCACTGGCGTTGTCCATACCCCGCACATCACCTGCTGCCCCTAAAAGCCGCAATACCTCGGCCACGCTCTCCCTGGCTTTATCAACATTTCGCGAGCCGATGATGATCTCGTGCTTTTGCCCCCAGCGCACAGCAAATCCCATGCCTATATCGCCGGTACCGCCGACGAGAGCAATTTTCATGGCCTTACGAATTAACCCTCTGTTATTTTACATTTTTGTGCCGGGCAAGATCTTTTGCAGGAGGACGGATAGGATCACGAAGATAAGAACACCTAATGTCAGGCTCTTGACTATTCCAATTCGATTAGCTCCCAGGAGAACGATGGAGACATAGCAAAGCCACGGGGGAGTGAATATAAGAAGGCTTTTGGCATACTCTTCCACCGTCTTGCCGCCGCCCTCTGCATAGATGAGCAAAAAACTTAAAACTGTTTGCAGGGGCAGGGTAGTGATGAAAGCGGAGAGCATCCCTCGACCCTGGCTGGCAAAGTAGGCCGTGAGAGCCGTCACCGTCCCGCCCAATAGGAAATATATCACCAGCCGCTGGTCGGAGCCCGCCAAATAAGCCAAATAGGATGCCAATTGCATTTTATAACCTGCTAAAATGTAAGAAGGGATGGCACGAGATGCGAAAGGGAGTAGCAATGAAGGGGGTAATAAACGTCACCTCGTGCCACGAATATCTGCATTATCCTATCATAATGCAGCTATCACTATTAGGTCTCTTCTCCTTTATTAAGTTTTAGGTTGAAATATTGAGAAATCAAGCAGGTCTTATTGCCGCCACCACCTCCGCTATGCCAGCATCTGTCTTGATGCCTAGTCCATTAAAATGAGTGCGTGAGGCCTGATGCCCGCTTTCTCGCAGCCGCTCTATTACATCATCTATCCTGCCCGGGGTGATATGAAGCCTCTCGCAGATGCTATGATGATCATAGTACATGGGCACCTCTACCTCGCTTGCACATGTGCTAAGAAGTTTTCTGGCACGGGGGCTGAGGCCCTCCCAACCCAGGGCTTTCTCGATCACCTGCGCCTCTTGTATCCCGCCCAACCATAGAGGGCCGGCCAGTGTCGTCTTGCCTGAGCAGTGGCGGCACTTTCCCCCGGGCCGGGGCCCTTCCAGGGGAACAAAGCTGCCGCAACTATTGCAGTGCTCGACATAGCCCAGTTTTTCCAGGCATCTATCGGCTGCTTTTGCCCCTTTGATCACGCGCAGGTAAGTTCTCACATAGTGATCGGTAACGTGGGTGAGCATGGGCTGCCCGGCTTTATCCAGGCGGGCCAGCTCCCGGGCCGCCATGCCGAGCAGAATCCTAGCCCCCATCTCCCGGTGATAGTCTGTACGTAGTGGAACAGCCATGTACTTGCGGATACCGCTCATAAGATGGGCACCGCAGAGGGGCGCAGTGTCGGTAGCGGTGATGAATAGATAAGAGAGAGCGGACCGGCTGGCCGCAGAAAGATAGGAAGAGGGAGAGCCGAAGGGATCCAGGTCTACCGCCTGGAAGTGCTGCGCATGCAGGAGAATGTTGGCATTGCAGCAGGTGACGGTGCCGGCCAGACCATTTCTGCCCAGGTTTTTTTCCATGAGCCGGCAAGCCTGGGGGTTGACGTCGTTCAGGGTCACTTTTTCCGCGCCTGCTTCCTTAGCCACTCTTAGCCCGCGAATGCCGCTGGCGGACAGTGCGTCCAGATAGTCGGAGAGGTCCAGGCTACTGGCCATGGCTACGCCGATATCCCGGTTGAGCAGCATCTTGGGATTGTAAAAGGCGCCCTCGGTCTCGAAGGTGATGGCGCCCTCCGTTATGAGATTCATCTAGAAATCATTCTCTTTTTGGAAAGGCGGAGCGCTGGCATCAAAGGCCCTTGAGCTGGTCCATTTGGGCGGCGAGCTTGATGCTTTGCGGGATATCACCACGACACCGTCCTGCATCCTGGTGGTGGGAATCTCTTCATCAGCCGGCCCGTATACGGCATATTTTTTAACCTCATCCCTTAGG